>ENA-OWND01001864-OWND01001864.1-metagenome-genome-assembly--contig:-NODE-1864-length-12073-cov-25.392079_pt1 | contig 12073 bp, 11 predicted proteins | sample MGYA00245342_ERZ651119 | MGnify/ENA primary metagenome ERZ651119 (study PRJEB26857, sample SAMEA4031756) | metagenome | biome: human; feature: oral; material: saliva | place: Philippines | collected 2014...
AAAATTGTACATTCTTATATCATCATTTTTGTACATTCTTAGAGTATCATTTACAATCAAACTTTTAATGTTAGTGAGGAAGATAAGAGATTTACAAAGTCATTCTATGAGGAGGTATAGACATGGAAAGATTGTTTTTGCATGAAGAAATTTCTGCCTATAATAAATTTGCAGATCCAATTGAAATACCTGAAATTATCTCAAAGGGTTTATCTCCCAAAATAGTATTAAGAGAATATCAAGAAGAGGCTTTTAGAAGTTTTATTATCAATTTTAATAAAAGCAAGAACAAACAGATTCATAATCTGTTTCATATGGCAACAGGTAGCGGTAAGACTATTATTATGGCAGGTCTTATACTTTATCTATATACAAAGGGATATAGAAAATTTCTTTTCTTTGTTAATCAAACGAATGTATTAGAAAAGACTATTGAAAATTTTATAAACCCTTTATCTAACAAGTATTTGTTCAATGAAACGCTCGAATATTTGGGAAACAACATAAATATTAAAAGAGTTAATAATTTTAGTGGTGGTAACATAGATGATATAGAGATTATTTTTACTACTACTCAGAAACTTCATATGGACTTGTTTGAAGCAAAGGAAAACTCAATAACCTATGATGATTTTGAAAATAATAAGATTGTATTTATTTCTGATGAAAGTCATCATATTAATTCGCTGACTAAAAAACCAACAAAAGATGAAGCTGAAGCTACTAAAAGCTGGGAGTATTCGGTTACAAATGCTTTGTATAGGAACAGAAACAGCATGATGCTTGAATTTACTGCTACTTGCGATTTGAAGGATGCAAATGTTGTGGCTAAATACAAAGATAAGATTGTTTTTAATTATCCTTTAATTTCATTTAGAGAGAGTGGATATACCAAAGATTTTCAAAATTTTGCAACGGATACGGATTTATGGACTCGAAGCCTGATGGCTCTTATTATGAGTGAATACAGGCGTTTTCTATTCGCTGATTTGAAGCTGAATATTAAGCCGGTTATCATGTTAAAATCACAAAAAATAACAGAGTCAGAAAAATTTTATACTGAGTTTTTTGCAAAAATCAAAGAACTTACAACATATGAAATAGCTAATCTTGAATTGGTTGGGATAAACGAACTTACAGAAGCTATTCAGTATTTTAAAGATAAAGACTCTACATTAGAAATTTTAGAACATTCTATAAAGAGTTCTTTTACAGAGGAAACATCAATTATTATGAATGGAGCTTCTGATAACAATAAAGAAAAACAATTATTGGTAAACTCATTGGAGGATTTGGATAATCCGATAAGAGTGATTTTTGCAGTAGATATGTTGAATGAAGGATGGGATGTTTTAAATTTATTTGATATTGTTCGTTTATATGATACTAGACAATCGAGTGGAAAAGCGGGAAAAATAGGTTCGTACACTATTAAAGAAGCACAACTTATTGGGCGAGGAGCAAGATATTGTCCATTTGTTATAGATGATGAGGAATATAAGTTTAAGAGAAAGTATGACGGAGATATTGCTAATAAAAACCGTATTTTAGAGACGATGTATTTCCATAGTAAAAAGGACTCAAAGTATATTTCCGAACTTAAGCAAGCACTTGTTGAAACGGGGCTACAAGCACCTAATCCGATTACTTTAGAATATAAGTTGAAAGATGAATTTAAGGATAGCGATTTTTATCGTAAGAGCTTTGTGTATTCAAATAGGAGATTGCCAAAAAGTAGAGATGAAGTAAATGCTATAGAGCCGAGTATGCAGGCGAAAACATATCATTACGTAGCTTTGTCTGGTAGAGGTAATATTATAAATTTGATTGGGGATAATAATGTATCGTCAAATTCTATCAAAACAAATGTAAAAAGTATCAAATTTAAAGATATAGATATGAATGTTTTGCTTGGAGCAAGTGAATGTTTTGAAGAATTAAGATTTGATATTTTAAAAATGAAATACCCGACTTTAAAATCTAAAAAGGAATTTTTGACTTCTGATAATTTTTTAGGGAATTCAAAAGTCGAGGTTACTTATCCTCATGATGAATTGAGAGGAAGAGATCTATTTTTGGCTGTAAAACATGCATTTAGTAAAGTAGCTTCTCATATTATGTCCTTAAAACCAGAATATGTAGGATCAAAGGAATTTAGCCCTAAAATGTTAAAAGATGTGCTTAAAAACAAGAAAATATTTATTGAAAAGATTGATGCGAATGGTGGAAAGGGCGACTCACAGAATAATTGTACTAACGATAACTATAAATTAGATTTAAGAACTGAAAATTGGTATGTATTTAATGACAATTACGGAACTAGTGAGGAAAAATTATTTATTAAGTATTTTAAGTCTACAATCGAACCTAAATTACAGGCGAAGGGCTTAGAGTATTATGTTGTTAGAAATGAAAGAATCCCTGAATTAGCAATATATTCCTTTGCTGCAGGCGAAAGATTTGAGCCTGATTTCTTACTTTTTGTTAGAAAGAAAGAGATGGAAGGGAGCCTAATATATCAAGGATATGTAGAGCCAAAAGGTAGTCATCTACTAGAAGAAGATGCTTGGAAAGAACAGTTCTCGTTACAAATAGAAGATGAGCATACGATTGGTGATTTATTTACAGATGGTTATAAAATTATAGGCTTACCTTTCTTTAATCAAGAAAATAGAATGGCAGAATTTGAAGCGGCTGTAGATACTTGGATTAATAGACTATAGCCTAATAATTGTAAAATATTTAATTAGGAGGAAAAATAGAGAGTATGTTAAACAGAGATAAATTTATATTAAATTCATTGAACGATTTGGATTTAACTCCAACAATGGAAAAAAATGCGAGAGACAAATATGCAGCGTTATCTAAATATTTAGATGAGCATGGATTAAAATCGGATTTTTATCCTCAAGGTTCATTTTTGATAGGGACAACAATTCGTCCTTACCGTGATGGGAAAGATCAAGATTATGACTTGGATGTATTGGCAATATTGAAAAGAAAAAAGGAAGATACAGATGCAAAAAGTGTAAAAAATGATGTTGGCAATTGTATAAAAGAAAGTGGAATTTATTCCGATAAGTTGGAAAAAGAAGATAGAAACTGCTGGACTTTAAAGTATGCAGAAGTATCAGATGGTGTTGGGTTTTCTTTGGATATTGTTCCATCTGTTGATGAAGATATTTTGATTAAGAATGATATTATTGACTCAGGGGTTTTGTATTCCAATGCAGAAAAAACTGTTGCCATAACGAATAAAGAAGTCTCTGAATATAATTGGTTAACAAGTAATCCTATTGGTTTTGGAGATTGGTTTTTGGGAATTAGTAATCAGCATTTAACTAACGATATGAAATCAAAGCAGTACAATAATTTACCATACGACATACGAATGGTGTTTGCTAGTGCAGAAAAAATACCAACTTATTACTATAGGTCAAATTTGCAAAGAGCTGTTCAATTTATCAAGAGGCATAGAGATATTTATTACGACAGAATCAAATTAAGAAATGATAAACCATCGTCAATTCTAATATCAGCTTTAGTCGCAGATAGTGTAAAAGACAAGTGGATTTTATCGGTTTCGGAAATAGTAAATGCCTTTATAGTAGGGGTTTTAAACAGAAGCATTTCGATAATGCAAGATGATAAAATCTTAAATCCAGTTGATTTGAGAGAAAATCTTATTGAACGATATACGGATAGCAAATTGAATAATATGAATAAATGGATTGCTGAGTTAAATAATTTCATGAACATTGATGATGATAGAAAATTTAAGCAAAATATTCATAATGATATTAATACAAGAGTATTTGCAGAGTCATTTGAAATACCCACAATAATTACCCCTACAAAGCCGTGGAAGAAATAATATGAGTTATGAATTGAGTTATGAAGTAAAGGAGTTATTGGATAGTCAATCTAACTTGGATGTAGAAGAAAATGATGCAGAATATATAATCCAAGGACTATACAAATACTCATTGGATTATGATAATTGCATTCTTCAAGGGGAAAGAAACATAAAACTTACAGTGCAAAAGAATTTCCCTAATAGCATTCCAAAATTTTATGTTTTTGATTATCCAGAACAAATAGAGCATATTTACGAAGATGGAAATGTTTGTTTAGCAACAATAGGAGAAATGATTTACTTTTTACATGAAAATCCCTCTTTGAAGGCTTTTATTAATAAATTTGTAAATTCTTTTATATACACTTTAGATTGGTTTGATAAATATAAGACCTATCCGTTTGGAGATAGAAAACATGGATATAAGGGATTGTTGGATTATTATTTGAATGATTTAAATTTGACTAAAGAACAATATAAGGCGATGGTATTTTTAATTTATAATGATATGTACAGAGGGCATATGCCGTGCATTTGTGGATCCGGGAAAAGACTTAGATCTTGTCATGGCAAATATATGTTGCCTATTATAACGAATGATTTGTATAAGAAAGAGTTTCTATATGAAGCAAGTATGATATTAACGGAAGATGGAAAAAATGTTAGCAGAAAATCCTCAAAATAAAAATTTTGCTATTTCTAAAAATTTTGCCACTGCTCAAGATGTTTTTGGTGTAATAGCTTTTATATTAGCTGTTATCCAAGGAATAACAGCGGTTATTCCTGCTAAAAGTTTCCTTGTAATAGCAGGTGTAATTTTAGTGTTAGGATATGTATCGGCATATTATAAAAGTTCTTTTTTTGATAAAGGACATCGTATCAGAGAAATGGGACTTATTGATAATAGTTTTAAGGAGAAAAGAATTCCAAACTATAATAGTGAACCTTATTATAATAATTCTATTATATTAAGAGATGAAATAAAGTTATTGGCAAATATACATGAAAATTCTTTGTTTACCTCTAATATAGCGGGAAAAATGTCATTTCGATATTATTTGTTTTCAGCGATTACATTCTTATTTTTTACATTTAAACTATTTATTAGTGGTATGGATGATTACTCATCGCTTTTACTGAGCTTTATAGTATCTAGCAGTTTGTTTGATAGAGCCATTAAACTGAATTCTTTAAAAAACATCTCTGAAGAAGTGTATGAGAAAGCAAATGAAATATGTAATGTATATGAAAAGTCTATGGCTGAACCAGGTGTGTTTTTGCCAAAAATAATCGATGTACTTTTACTCTATGAAAATGCAGTATTCGAAACAAAAATAATTCTATCTGGAAGAATATTTAACCAATTAAATACATCGTTGAGTAAAGAATGGTTGGACATTAGGGATAATTATTCAATATACAAAAGTCAAGCAGAGATGAAGAAATAGCACCTATCTCTCCATCTCTTTACACATATATTTCTCATAATTTTTTCTGATTTGATACAGTTCTTTCATATGGGATTTTGCAGAAGAATACTCTTGCATTAGGGTATTCTTTTTTATGCAATGAATCAAGCTCTTTCAAAATCTTCTTGGAGTTTGGAAGTTTGGAGTAAGATTTTTTTAGGTCTGAAAGGGCATTTTCATAGAGCATTATTTCTGATTTATGTTCTTCAGAAAAAGCCTTATCAGATGGATCTGTATGAGTATAATACATTTGTGACAAGTAAATAAAAAAAGAGAAGGAACTCTGTTATAATGAAGTTGCTCAATCCAAACATCATAACAAAAGGAGTTTCTTCTCATGCATTCTAAGTTTAAACATGAAGGGCTATCTCAAGTATATGTTGAGGCAAAGAAGCGCGGTTATGAATGCTTATATGGCTCTATGTGCCGACAAATAAGATGTCACATTAAAGAGAAAAAGGTTGTTAAATTTGTTCCAAAAAGCAAGTGGAAACCAGATCTAGTAACATATCCAGGAGAAAAGGTTCAGATTGATATAAAATACGTACCTCGCGAGAGTTTAGCCTTTTCAACACAAGGAAAATCTTACTATCAACTTACAGCTATTGATGAGTTTTCTAGAAAGAGAATTCTAAAAATTATAGATGAAAAAAGTGTTACTAATACAAGTCGGTTCTTATTAAATTTAGAAGCCAAAATGGGATTTCCTATTCATACAATACAAACAGATAATGGTCGTGAATTTACAAACTATGGAGTAAAAGATCGAGAGTGTTTATTTGATATTGTATTAAAAAGATTAGAAATAGAGCATAAAACGACAAGACCATTTTCTCCGTGGCAGAATGGAAAGGTAGAGCGCAGTCATCGAATTGATAGTGAGAGATTTTATTCTCGTAAGTTTAATAGTATGGAGAGTTTTCTAAAAGCACATAGTCGATATGCTAATAGATATAATAACATTGCACAAAAAGTCTTAAACTTTAAATCACCAAACCAAGTTATAACAGAGTACTTTATGAATCAAAAGGCATAAGTATTTGTCACAAATGTTTGATTACTCTAGATTTATGTTTATACGAATTTTATATTTTCTCTTGCTAATCATGAGTAAAATAGCGTACACTATAAGGAGTATCTACTAATTATGATATTGAGGTAATCCTGTGAATTTACAAATTAGAATTTGGATATCCAATGTTGTTCTATTTGTAGTTCCTATATTAATTGCAATTATTCTATTTTTGTTATATTTTTCAGGACTACGCATTTTAGCGAATGCCGGATACTATTTGCGTATCGAGCAAGAACAACAGTTTAAAAGTGTTAGCCGTGTGGCTGAGACTATTACCTTTTATGGTATAGACAATGGTTTAATGGATTCTCTTGTTAAACCAAGCTATAGTTTGTTAGACCCTAATGAGGTGTATGTAGAAATTCTCGATCAGGGAAAGGTTCTGTATTCTTACGGTACACAACAGATTTATAATGAATCTGCTATCGTTGGCTTGATTGATGTAAATCCTGAGTTACAAGGGATTGTCTATCAGTCAAATCATACCTTTGTGTACGAAATGCGTAAGAATGAAGGACGTCATGCATATCTATATCACATAGCTATTAAACGAGCTGTGCATGGTAGTGATAGCTTGATGGAGACCGTTTCGTTCTACATTAGCATTGTTGCATTACTTTTGTTTATAGTTACATTTTTTGCAATCAACCGATTTGTGACGAAGTTCATTATGATTCACGTCCGCAATATGACGGAATCATTACGAGCTGCTAATTACCAAATCGAAATGGAGCAGGAGCAACAAAAAGAATTGCTTGCAGGTATCTCTCATGATATCCGTACTCCATTAACTGCAATTAAGGCCTATGCAGAAGGCGTTCGGGATGGTATCGCGCCAACCGAAGAGCAACAAAAACGCTACATGGGAATCATTTTGAAGCGCGCCAATGATCTAGATTCTATGTTGGAGGAATTGTTCCTTATTACAACATTGAACTATAAAAAGGAATCTAGACCATCAGAGGAAATAGAATTAGGGAAATACGTACAAGGTTTTGTAGAAGATCATATAGAACATTATAAGTCTAGAGGTCTTGAACTGAGCCAACGTGTTACAGTTAAGGATGCTACTATTATGGCGAATCCGCAGTTATTACAGCGGGTTTTGCAAAATATTTTAAATAATAGTGCAAAATATAAGATGGCAGATATAGGACATAGTGTTATTGATGTCACCGAAGATGAAAGTCATGTGTACTGTGTGGTAAGTGATGATGGCCCTGGGGTTCCGCCAGAGTCACTTGACCGACTTATGCGTCCGTTTTATCGAGTTGATTCGTCCCGCACTAATCCACAGGAGGGGAGTGGACTTGGTCTTTCGATTATTAGACGTATTATGGAAATTTTCGAAGGTCGTGTAGTGATAGAAAATATTAGACCACATGGACTTAGAATTATTTTAGAGTTCCCGAAAAAAGGAGAAAATCATGAGTGAACATATTCTAATAATTGAAGACGATATTGATATTGCTAATATTGAGCGTGATTATTTGATGGTTGCTGGTTATGACGTAACTGTTATGAATAATGGTACTGATGGTATTGAAGCTGCTTTGAATACGCCAGTAGATTTAATTATTTTGGACGTTATGTTGCCAGAAATGGACGGCTTTGAAGTGTGTCGCGCCATTCGTGATAAAGTGCGCGTACCAATCGTGATGGTAACTGCACGCCTCGATGATATTGATAAAATTCGTGGCCTTGGCGTAGGTGCTGATGATTACATCGAAAAACCATTCTCTCCATCTGTATTGATTGCAAAAATTAAGGCTATGTTAGCACAATATAAACGACTTACTGAAAAAGATGTTGTTGATACAAATGCTATTCAATCCGGTGATATTCGCCTTGATCCTAAGATGATGAAAGTTTGGGTAAATGACAAAGAAGTTCATCTTAAGAAAAAAGAATTCCAACTATTAGAATTTCTTATGCGTAACCGCGATATCGTATTTTCCAAAGAAGAATTATATTCCCGTGTATGGGGATTAGATTCTTATGGTGATTATGCAACAGTAGCTGTTCATATCAATCGTTTACGTGAAGAAATCGAAGAAAATCCATCTGATAGCAAACATATCATTACAGTTTGGGGCGTAGGTTACAAGTTTGTATAAAAAGCATAGCTAAATTCACTTTTAGTTCATGGATTGGTGAGCTGTTGATGTTATATATGGTTTTAGGGGCTATCTTATAGAGAAATAATCGAAGTTTTATATATTTTTTATATACTATGCTTTATTTTTTAGAGATTTTGTGTATACTATAACTGTAAGGATTATTATGAAGATATACGGAAAAGATACACTTAACTTCTCTCTCTTAATAAGTTCTCTCTCAACTTTTCCGTCTTCATATATAACTCTCTCTCACAGTCCTTACACTCTCAAACTATATGCAAAAGAGGTATTCATTAGTTAATGCTAATGAATACCTCTTTTGTTTTCCTATCTTTTTACACATAATTTAGGAATGATAGAAATTGTTGTATTGCAAATCTAAGGAATAAGACCTATAATGAGTGTAGATTGATTGTATACAATTAAAATAGGAGACAGTATATGAATATAAAAAAATATAAGAAACAAATTATAGCATGTGCTATTGCACTATGCGTAGGTGTAGGTGGAGGCTATTATTTCTTCGGTACACCAGCAGGTACGCAACAGAATGTTGTAACAAATCAAACTAAGCAAACAAAACCGCTGACCGATGCTCGTAATACCTATGTTGTACAAGCGGCTAAAAAATCGGGCCCAGCCGTAGTTGGCATTACGACACAAGTATTTCAAAAAGATATTTTTAATCGTACCATTTACGCCGGTGAAGGTGTTGGTTCCGGTGTTTTAATTGATAATGAAGGTCATATTGTGACGAATAATCATGTTGTAGCAGGTGCTAGAAATAATGAAGTCACCGTGTCATTATCAGATGGTAGTACTGTTAAGGGAACAGTTATGGGGACAGATGAACAATCAGATTTGGCAGTTGTAAAGATTGATCCTCCTAATAATATTCAACCGATTACTATTGGAGATTCTGATTCCTTACAGGTCGGAGAACCAGCAATTGCCATTGGTAACCCATTAGGTCTTGAATTCAAAGGTTCTGTTACATCTGGTGTAATTAGTGCTTTAGCTCGTACCATTGATGGTCAAGGACAACGTTTCCCGTTGATTCAAACTGATGCGGCTATCAACCCAGGGAACTCTGGTGGTGCATTATTGAATGCTGATGGTGAGTTAATTGGCATTAATAGCTCTAAAATTTCTAAAGAAGGGGTAGAAGGAATGGGCTTTGCCATTCCTATTAATTCTGCAAAACCTATTATTGATTCTATCATTAAAAACGGTAAGGTCATTCGCCCATATTTAGGCGTATGGGCTGTAGACCGTCAAACGGCAGCTCGCAATAATGTAAGCTATGAAGGAGACGGACTTCTTATTGTTCAGTTAGACCAAAATGGGCCTATGGCGAAAGCTGGGATTGTGGAAGGCGATACGATTGCTCAAATTGATGGTAAGGATGTAACTACATTGATGGAATTAAAGGAGCAAATTGATGCCAAGAGTCCTGGGGATACAATTTTAGTATCCTATACTCATAATGGAAAAATGAAGAGCACACAGGTTAAATTAGGACAAACATCTTAATATAATAATCTTAGAAATAGTAGAAAAGCCTCATGTTTGATATGTACCCCCTTTACTGGACAACCAGTAAAGGGGGTACATATCAGTTACGATGAGGCTTTTTCACTATATATAATCAGGAATTCCTGAATATTGGTTGTTATAGAAGTAAATTACATAAAAATTTAAAAATATTTTGTCGTAAAGAATGTAGATTTTATCTGCATTCTTTACTATATATATAGTGAAAATTTAGATTTTGTAAAATATTTTTTCACAAGGTACCTTGTAATATAATGTACCTTATGTTATTATGTATTTGTCAGTACATAATAGTGAACGTAAGAGAGCTTTCACATTGGCAGGTAGGCACAACCTAAAGGGAGGATCTATGCAAGTTCAATTAAAAAAAGGTGTTATGGATATGCTTGTGCTAGCATTGTTAACACAAAGTGATCGATATGGGTATGAAATTGTTAGCACTATTTCGGAATATATTGAAATTTCAGAAGGAACTATATATCCATTATTCAATAGATTAAAAAAGGAAAAGTATGTTGAAACGTATCTAAAGGAATCTCAATCAGGGCCGTCTCGAAAATATTATCACATCACGGCTGAAGGGCGTTCCGCATATGAGCAGATGCGACAAGAATGGGATGAATTTTCCAGCATCATCAATATCCTGTTGAAAGGAGTCGACTATAATGAACAAAAATAATTTTTTAGAGGCTTTGCGTAATATATTCAAAAAAGCGCGTGTAGCCGATGTAGAAAGTATTATAGAGGTTTATGAGGAACACTTTGCTGCAGGATATGAAAAAGGTCTTACAGATAGTGAAATCATTAAATCCCTAGGAACGCCTGAAGAAATTTATGCATCTTATGTAGATGCGGGGATTATTACAGATACGTTAAGTCAAGATGGGAATAGTGATGGTAAATCTGTTAATATGGCCGCATTATATGCTCGTTTAGATGATTATAAAGAACGATTGTTACCACAGTTACCAGGGATGGCGAAAAAGGCGTCTAAAACATTGCTGTCTATCGGTAGTGCTGCATCATATATTGCGGGTGTTCTCATCTTTATCATAACGCCTGCCATTCTGTATCTGTTAGGCAGTGCATGGCAACCATTTGAAAATGTAACAGCCTTTCCAGCGTTATCACTTATAACATTGGTAGCACTTGGTGGTGTTGGTCTTTTTGGTGGACTTGCATGTATTTTTGTGGGAACAGAGTTACGTGGTGTAAACAAACGTTACTTCGATAATGTAGACTAGGGAGGACCTATGAAACGAATTATAATTACTGCGATATTGACTGTTATTTGTGCAGTTGGTGCAGCAACATCTTTTGTTGTTAATGACTTGCCAAATTATGGTGAATGGATGAAAACTAATGAACAACAGTTTAAAAAGCCACCAAAACATGATGGTCCTGATAAACATATGGATAAACATCATATGAAAGATAATAGTCAAATGATGCCTCAGGATGGCATGGAACCAAATAACGGAGACCATATGCCACAAAATGGTCAAATGCATGCACCAGCTCAAAATGGACAAATGGCACCTCAAGGACAACCAATGCCTCCGCAAGGTCAACCATCTCAACAACCTAATGGTAATGCTCCACAACCACCAATGGAGCAAGGTGCACCACAAACTACACAAGACCAATAATAGTCTTATTGGATTATCTCTCTAAACGCTAAAGAGAAACGTGGTCATGAAAGTGCATTCATGGCCACTATAGAGCCACACACTCTATACTGATACATTTGTATCAAAATCTCTCTCTTACACACAATAACTACACACACGCAAAAGGAGTTCCTTCTCAGAGGAACTCCTTTTGTGTATGAAAAATTTGTATAGCCAAAGCCCTACACATAATGTGTAGGGCTTTGTAGACTATTTAATATGTTTAGAACCACGTTCTGTCATAGCTACGCCTTCTTTACAGAGAGGGCATTCTTCTGGTTTGTATGTTGGCACTTCAAGGTTAAGTAATGCTTGTACTTTTTCTTTTG
>ENA-OWND01001870-OWND01001870.1-metagenome-genome-assembly--contig:-NODE-1870-length-12046-cov-3.964390_pt1 | contig 12046 bp, 11 predicted proteins | sample MGYA00245342_ERZ651119 | MGnify/ENA primary metagenome ERZ651119 (study PRJEB26857, sample SAMEA4031756) | metagenome | biome: human; feature: oral; material: saliva | place: Philippines | collected 2014...
TTATTAGTTTAATTATATTAAACATTACTATAACCATTGTCAATCATTCTGTTTTTTTGATAAAATAGTATCAATTCAAATAAGGAGGAAGATGATAAAACTATATTATGTTTAAAAAAACTTCTGTTAATTTACTAGATGGACCTATTTTACGCTCTATTATTGCTTTTGCAATTCCCATCTTAATTTCAAATATTTTTCAACAATTATATAATACTGCGGATATTATGATTGTCGGTCGTTATTTAGGACCAAATGCTCTTGCAGGTGTTGGTGCTACTGCTGCCATTTTCGAACTTGTTATCGGGTTTGCACTTGGAGTAGGAAATGGCATGGGCGTTGTCATCGCTCGCTGTTTTGGCGCACAAGATATGACGCAATTAAAACGAGCAGTTGCTTCAACATTAGTAATTGGGCTAGCTCTTAGCTTCTTAGTTTCAACAATCGGTCACTTTGGAATGTATCCTTTATTAGGATTTTTAGGAACTCCAACTGAAATCATTGATTTATCTTATCAGTATATTCATATGATTGTCCTATGTGTAGGAGTCACATTCGCTTATAATCTCTGCGCTGGTTTACTTCGTGCAGTTGGAGATAGTCAAGCAGCATTATATTTTTTAATATTTTCTGCTATTGTTAATATTATTTTAGATTTATTCTTTATTACTCAATTACACTTAGGTGTGCAATCAGCAGGTTTAGCTACCATTATTTCTCAGGGACTTTCTGCTATTCTTTGTTATTTTTATATTCGAAAAAGAGCCAATTTCTTATTGCCACAGCGAAAACATTTTATATGGGATAAAGAATTGTATCTTGATTTATTAGGACAAGGTCTAGCAATGGGACTAATGACTTCAATTGTTTCTATTGGAACAGTAACCTTACAAACTTCTATTAATGCGCTAGGAGCAACCATCATTAGTGCTCAAACTTCTGCTAGAAGAATTATGTCGTTTTCAATGCTACCTGTTTCAGCGATTGCATCCTCTTTAACAACCTTTACTTCTCAAAATTTAGGAGCGAATCGTCCTCAAAGAATTCAACGAGGCATTTATTTAGGAAGTATGGTTGCAATTGTATGGACTATCTTTGTTGCCATTACATTATTTTTTACCAGTCCATCATTAAACGAATTAATTTCTGGTTCGACTGACCCTGAGCTAATCTCGAACGCATCTCTTTATAATCGAATTAGTTCATCATTTTATCCAGTATTAGCCGTTTTACTAGTCCTTCGAAATAGTTTACAAGGATTAGGACAAAAAATTACGCCTTTAATTTCAAGTTTCATTGAATTATTTGGGAAAATTTTATTTGTACTCTTCATTATTCCTTCAACTGGATATATGGGAGTTATTTTCTGCGAACCACTTATTTGGGTTCCAATGACGATTCAGTTATATTATTCTTATAAACATCAACCGATTATTCAATCATTAAAAAACGTATCGTATTCTTAAGACGAGATGCGTTTTTTATTATTATTTCTTATATTCTTTTAACGTTTTTTTCAATATCAACATTGCTACTATTAAACTAGCAAAAGCTAATCCTAGTATACCTCCATTAAAACTTTCTCCAGTTTGAGGTAGTCGTGGAACTTTCTTTTCCTCCGTTGTTATTTCTGGAATAGTATTTTCTGGTTCCTTTGGTTCTTCTTGTGTAGTTTCTTCTTTCGGTTCTTCAGAAACTTTTGGTTTTTCCTTTTTAGGAACATCTATAACTGGCGGAATATCTTTGATTTGTTCTTCTTTATATTCTGGACGATCAAAGACTAATGGATCTCCTTTTTCATGAATTTCGGGAGTAATCTTACCTTCTGAAAGCTCTTCTTTCTTATGTACTTCTGGTATTCCGACTTCGTAAGTAAATTCTGGCTTTTCTAATATTTCAGGAACACCCTTTTCTGATTCATATGTTCCATAAAATCTAATAGTTTGATAAACTCGGGATAATGTCTTTCCTGTTTTTTTATCCTTAAAATTTACTTTACGAGTTACTTCTTTTTCATACTCCTTTGGTTTGGTATTGACTGCCGTATCTGGTGCTTTTATTCTAGTAGCTAACACTCCATCTTCATCCATAAATTGCTCTCCATAAGGAAATTGATTAATAAACGCCTTATTTACAGCTATTTCAACTGAATGCAGTTTATCCGTATTATTTTCCTGTGCGCTAACAATATGTGAAGTATACAATCCACCGAATATCGTTGTTGCTAAAACTATTTTTATCATTTTACTTTTTTTCATTTTAAAATACCCACTTTATCTTTCCATAGCCTTTTTCATATTTAGCTTTATTATACTACTACGAGAATTCGCTTTCAACATCCCTACATTCAATTATTTCTTCCCTTTGTGTGAAAAAATCCTAAAATAAAAAAGCCTCCCTTAGGAGACTTCAATACTTATTTATCCGGAATAACTTTAAATAGATAATACGTAATAAATACCGTTAATAAACCTAGACCGATTTTTACATAAATAATTGGGGCAAAGTAAATAGAAATCCCCATTAAAATGTAAATATAAATAATAATTTTCTTTTTACGAGATCGTGCAATAGACTTTGTTTCTAAATAATCCGATACATAAATTCGGTATAATTTTGTATTCGAAAACCATTTTTCAAATCTTTTTGAACTTTTTGAAAAACAAAATACTGTTAATAATAAAAATGGTGTCGTTGGCAACACAGGAAGGACGATTCCTATAATCCCTAACGCTAATGAAATCCATGCTACAACAAAATAAAATCCTCTCATATTTCCTCCTTAATTCATTCGTTCTAATACAGCTACTGTCTCAATTGCTGTTGTCATTGGGAACATATCCACTGGTTGAGCATACAGTGCCTGATAGCCTTTTTCTTGGAATAATGCTAAATCACGTGCTAATGTTGCTGGATTACAGCTAACGTAGACAAGTTTTCTAGCTTTTGTTTGAACGGCTACATCAATAAAAGCTCCATCTAATCCTTTTCGTGGTGGATCGACTACAATCACATCTGGTTGTAATCCAGAATCTACCCATGTTGGCATAACTTTTTCAGCTGCTCCGACTTCGAATGTTACATTGTCAATCTGATTATTTCTTGCATTTTCTTTCGCCATTTGAATGGCATCCGGTACAATTTCCATGGCATAAACTTTTTTAGCACGTTTGGCAAAAGCTAAACTCATTGTTCCGATTCCACAGTATGCATCGACTACTGTTTCATCTCCAGTTAATCCAGCTGCTTGAATGGCTTCATGATACAATACTTCCGTTTGAATCGTATTAACTTGGAAAAATGAACGAGAACTAATGGTAAAAGTAAATTCCATTAATTCTTCTTGAAAAGCATCTTCTCCAAATAATACTTTTTTTTGAGAACCCATAATGACATTCGATTGATGGGGTTGAATATTTTGGACAATCGAGACCACTTCTGGTAATTGTTGAGTGATTTGCTCTACGACTGCCTCTTTTTGAATAAATTTCTCTGTACGAGTTACTAAAATAATCATCACTTGAGAAGTACGTAAACCTCTACGAACAATAATATGACGTAAATCACCAGTATGTTTTTCTTCATCATAAGCTTCAATTGCAAATTTCCGTAAAATATCTCTAACGACTAAAATGATACGATCAATTTCTGGATCTTGAATATGAAAATCTTCCATTGGAACTAAATCGTGTGAGTTTTTCTTGAAAAATCCTGTCGTTAATAAGCCATCTACCATTCTTACAGGAATTTGCGCTTTATTACGATATCCAAATGGATGTTCCATTCCAATCGTTGGACGAACTTCTAAGTCTGGCATTTTCGCAATTGTATTCATGACATGTTTCACTTGTTTTTGTTTGAACGCTAATTGGGCTTCATATTTCATATGTTGTAAAGGCATTGTTCCGACTCGAGTTCCATTTGGATCAACTAATGGAATACGGTCAGGACTCGTAGATACCCATTCGACAACTTTGGCATAACCAAATTTTTTCCCAATTTTTAAAACATGCACTACTACTTTTTCCCCTGGTAGAGCATTTTCAATAAAAAGAGGGAATCCATCGACTTTCGCAACACCCATTCCTTCATACGTTAAATCATCAATTTGTACTTCTATACGGTCATTTTTTTTCATCTCTATCCTCACTTACTACTATTTATCTGACTTATTATAGCTTATTTTTGGATAATTTTATAGTCCAGTGAGAAATTCAAACTAAAAAAAGGTATTTTGACTATAAAGTCAAAACACCTAATTCGTAACACTCTCACATTATATCCATTCCAAAAGAATGGACTTTCTACTGTAGTATTAATAGGCATGAGACCGACAGGGCTGCTGCCGTCCTTTATACTACAGTGCAAAAGTCTAATTCGCTCTTATACCGCTTTTCTTGCTAGTTTTGCTAAAAACATTTCTTTTCGTGTTGGATTTAATACAATTAAGTTTACTAAGAATAAGCCTACTAACCAAGCTAATGCTACACCAATTGTTTCAAAACTTAATTCGAAACTTTCTTTAGTAAAGAAGTCTACATAAACTCCCATAAATGTATAATGAGCAATTTTTGAAGCAGTCTCACTTAATCCAGAGAACAATGGTAAGAATGAAATAGCCATCATAGGTACTAAACCATTCACTTGCGCTTGTGATTGAGTATTAGAAAGTGAAGCAATCAATAAGTTTAATAAAACAATACATAGTCCCACAACAATCGCTACTACATAATATTCACCTGAATGTTTTCCAAAGTCAGCATCTACAATCATTGGAAAACTTACAATTGTTACAAGCCCAACAACGACTGGATAAAATAGTGCAGATAATAAATACTCACCATTTCTAACACCACTGAGTAATAAAGATTTTAAGTTTTTCTTTTCCTTATCTTCTGCAATTGTTAAAGAAGTTAAACTTCCTAGAGAAACTGAGAATGCTAATGATAAACACATGAATACCATATATGAAGCATGTTGTCCATCCGCATTCATAAATTGGTTATATAACACTAACAATCCATACGGTAATAAAATCGTTGCTAATAAAGTGGTGTTACTTAATAATACTTGTGTGCGTAGCCAAACTAAGGCAGTTAATCGTTTAATCATTTAATTTCTCTCCTGTCAATTGAATAAATATTTCTTCTAATGTTGGTTCACATGAGTGAATCGCAACAACTTGTGCTAAATCTGTTTGTCCTAATTCTTCAAAAGTAATTTGTGTTTGTGTTTCATCTGCGAATGTTAATTGAACTTTTTTCTCGTGATTATATTTTTGAATAATCGAAGCAGGTGTTCCATATTCAATTAAATGTCCTCTATTTAGTAAACTTAGACGGTCACATAATAATGTTGCTTCGTTCATATCGTGTGTTGTTAGGAAAATCGTTGTTCCTGCTTCTTTTAGTTCTAATAATAATTCATGGATTTTCTTAGAAGTAGTTGGATCTAATCCACTTGTTGGCTCATCTAAGAATAATACTTGTGGCTTATTAATTAAAGCTCTTGCTAGAAACATTCTTTGTTTCATCCCTGTTGATAGTTTTTCTGCTGCTAAGTTTTTACTCTCATATAAATCAACTTGTTTTAACACTTCATCTACTCGCGCATTTGGTTTTCCATATAATTTTGCATAAGCTTGTAAATTTTTATAGAGACTTAGTTTTTCATAAAATCCACTCGTATCACTCACTAATCCGATTTGTTCTAAATCTGCTGGAGTTAGCTTTTCTGATACTTTTCCTAACAATTCTGTTTGCCCGCTATCGGCATTTAATTGCCCCGTTAAAATTTTAATCATTGTTGTTTTCCCTGAACCAGATGGCCCTAAGAATCCGAAAATTTCTCCTTTATTAACTTCAAAAGAAATTTCTTCTAAAGCTACTTTTTGTCCAAATTTTTTTGTTACATTTTTTACTAGAATCATGTTTATCCCCTCTTTACTGATTTCCTAACTGATGAATTCATTATAGAAAATTTTTCTTTGTTCCAGTAGTGCCTTAAGTCACTACCTACCATGACTTTCGTCACGACTTCTCATGCAAATTGTCACGACAAAAAAGCATACCAAAATCAATCGGTATGCCTTTATTTTTCATTATTTTCTACTTTCTTACTCTGCTAAAATTTTTTCAAAATCAAATACTTCACCTTTTTGTTTATCACTTAAAACCAAAGCAATCACTATCCCTACAAATGCTGGAACAACCCATCCTAACGATAAGGTAGAGAATGGTAATTGAGTCATCACTGTAGATAATACCGTTAATTTTAACGTATCGCCTAATACTGTTAATACGGATACTAGAACCGTTAATCCAACTGTTAACTGCATTCCAGTTTTAGAAAGTGGAACAAATTTATTTAAAATAATTAATACAACCATAATAATTGTAATTGGATATAAAATTAATAATACTGGCAGCGAAACTTTAATGACCGTATTTAATCCTAAATTCGAAAACCCAAATCCAATTAAAGAGAACACTGTTGCATATACTTTATAAGAATATTTAGGGAATAATTCTTCAAAGAATTCCCCAGTTGAAACAATTAATCCAACTGTTGTTGTAAAGCAAGTTAAAATAACCATTGCTCCTAAAAATACTTGTCCAAATACTCCGAAAATATCTTTTGAAGCAGCTGCTAAAATATAAGAACCTTTATTCACTACTTTATCTGCTAATACATCTGCTGGTACTGTAAAATGATTTCCTAGATTGGCTAATCCTAAATATAAAATACTAAACCCAACAGCAGTTACTAAACCTACACTCAAAATCGTTTTTGTATATTCTTCTTTAGAAGAAAAATGGAATTTTTTCAATGTATTTACTGCTACTACGCAAAATGCTACTGCTGCAAGTGCATCTAGTGTATTGTACCCTTCAATAAATCCATTTCCAAATGAAGCTCCATTTTGATAAGCTGTTGCTGCTTGCATTGGGGCTACTCCTGCATATTTAATCGCCCCTAATAACACTAAGACTAAAATTAATCCTGCAAATAATGGCGTTAAAATTTTTCCAATACTATTTAAAATCGAAGAACGATTAATCGCAATCCAATAGGCTGCAGCAAAATATAAAACGGTATAAATCAACAATGATACAGTACCTGAAATTCCCATTGAAGCCAAAGCTGACTCAAATGGCTGAATACTAATCGAATACGAAACCGTTGCTGTTCTTGGAATCGCAAAAAATGGTCCAATGGATAAATATAAAATAGCTAAAAATGCTACCGCAAATACTATATGAACTTTACTTTCTAATTCATGTTTAAAACTTCCATTACTCATCGCACCGACAATTAATGTAATAATTGGAATACCCACACCGGATAAAATAAATCCCGCAATCGCTGGTCCGAAATACTCACCAGAAAACAATCCTAATGAAGGAGGAAAGATTAAATTCCCTGCTCCAAAAAAGAAACCAAACAATAATAAACCTGTTAATAAACCCTTCTTCATCTTACATTCTCCTTTTTCCTTATATATACGAAAGAGCACGTTGTAAAGCAACGTACTCTCCCTACAATAACTGTGTTTCCTATTGATTATGAAACAAATGAACCATTTGGCATTTCTTGGGGAGCTAATACAACTTGTAACACTCCATCTTTTTCCGCCGATAAGATCATCCCTTGACTAATTTGTCCTCTCATCTTACGTGGTTTTAAGTTTGCCACAATTACTACTTTTTTACCGATAAACTCTTCTGGGTTTGGATACCATTGAGCGATACCAGATAAAATTTGACGGTGTCCGCCAGCATCTCCTGCATCTAATCGGAATTGCAATAATTTATCTGCACCTTCCACTGGTTTACAGTCAATAACTTCTGCGACTTTTAATTCCAACTTATCAAAGTCATCATATTTGATTGATTCTTTTTCAGTTGTTAATTCTACTTCTTCTGGGTTCCATTCTGTCGCAACTTCTTCTTTAACAGTTCCACCCATTTTGCCTTGAATATAAGCAACTTCTTCTTCCATATCTAAACGTGGGAAGATTGGTTGTCCTTTTTCAACAACTTTTGTACCAGTTGGAATCACTCCAAATGTGTGAAGCGAAGGATAATCACGTAAAGCTTCGTCTTGAATTCCTAATTGTGCTAAGATTTCTCCCGGTGTTTGTGTTAAGAATGGTTGTAAAGCCACCGCAATAATACGTAAGCTTTCTGCTAAATAACTCATCGTGCGAGCTAATTCTTCTTGACGAGCTTCATCTTTTACAGCTGCCCATGGAGTTGTTTCATCAATATATTTATTTGTACGAGAAACAAATTTCCAAATCGCAGATAATGCAACTGAGAATTGCATTTCTTCCATTGCTGCTTCTACTTCTTCAATCATTACTTTTGAAGCTTCTACTAATTCATGATCAAAGCTTGAAACTGGTGCTGAATAAGCTGGAATTGTTCCATCGAAATACTTATTAATCATCGCTACTGTACGGTTTAATAAGTTTCCTAAGTCATTTGCTAAATCATAATTAATTCTTTCAACGAATGATTCTGGTGTGAAAATACCGTCTGAACCAAATGGTACTTCACGTAATAAATAATAACGTAAAGCATCTAAACCATAACGTTCAATTAAGGTGTTAGGATCAACGACATTTCCTTTAGACTTAGACATTTTACCGTCTTTCATTAATAACCAACCATGTGCAAAAATTTTCTTCGGTAATGGTAAGTCTAACGCCATTAACATAATCGGCCAATAAATCGTATGGAAACGAACGATTTCTTTTCCGATAAAATGTACATCTGCTGGCCAATAACGATTGAATAATGTCTCATCATCACTTCCATAGCCTAAAGCTGTAATATAATTTGATAAAGCATCAATCCATACATAAATGACATGTTTTGGATCATTTGGTACTGGAATGCCCCAGTCAAACGATGTACGAGAAACGGCTAAATCTTCCAAACCTGGTTTAATGAAGTTATTAATCATTTCATTTTTACGTGATTCTGGTTGAATAAATTCTGGATGTTCTTCATAGTATTGTAATAGGCGATCTGCATATTTACTCATTCTAAAGAAATAAGATTCTTCTTTCACTAATTGAACTTCATGACCACTTGGAGCCACTCCTCCAATCATTTTTCCATCTGCATCACGATAAACTTCGACTAATTGAGATTCTGTAAAGTATTCTTCATCACTAACAGAATACCAACCTTCATATTCACCTAAGTAAATATCACCATTATCCATTAATTTTTGGAAAATTTTCTGTACAGATTTTTTATGACGAGGTTGAGTCGTACGAATAAAATCATCATAAGAAACATCTAATTTTTTCCATAAATCTTGAATACCAAAAATAATATTATCGACAAATTCAATTTCACTCACTCCTGCTTCTTGAGCTTTTTGTTGAATTTTTTGTCCATGTTCATCTGTTCCTGTTAAAAAGTATGCATCGTAGCCTTGTAATTTTTTATAACGAATCATCGCATCACTAGCTACAGTTGTATATGCATGCCCGATATGTAATTGTCCACTTGGGTAATAAATCGGTGTTGTTAAATAAAAAGTTTTCTTATCTTCCGCCATTTGGCAGTATCCTCCTTGAATCTAAAAGATAGTGTTATTTTACCATAACGATTATCAGAATTAAACTACTAACTTTCCTACAACAATGCTTTCATCAAATACTTATCGTGTAGAAAATGCCCAAAATCTTTGTCCGATATAATTAAACCCAACAAATAAAACCATTCCAACGAATAACGCAGCATTTCCTTGTATATTTGTAGTAACACCAGAAAGCAGCCATGCAACAAATGGTTTCGCTAATCCATAGGCAAGAACATAACAAACGGAAACATTCACGATAAATTTCCATACAGTATGCCAGTCATTCCCCTTTTGCTGGAAAGTATATCGCTTATTCAACAAATAACTCACGATGCTTCCCACCATGTAATTCAATGCACTCGATACCCAATAGCTCCATGCTAATACATTAAAGCAAAAAAACATCACCGCTATTCCCACCAGGGTATTAACGACTCCTACTAACATAAATTTTAGAAAAGTCGCATCAAAAAATGATGATAAAATTCTTCTCAAAATTTTTCCTCCTATAAAAAAGAGGAGCGCTACGCACTCCCACTTTCTAACTTTTTACAAATTACAAAGGATTATAATTCATCCTCTTCTTCATCATAATCACTATCTAATTCTTCATCACTAATAATCGATAAATCTTCATCCGCACTAACGTCTTCTTCTAAATCTTCGTCAGCACCTAATTCACTTAAATCTGAACGATATGCATCTAATTCTGTTTCTTCTTCATCATCCACATCATCATCTAAATCAATAATATCGTCATCTTCTTCATCTTCTAACAAGCCATCTTCATCTTCTGGATCATCATCATTGTAGTCGATAAGATCTTCTTCAGATCCAAAGGCATTAACTTTTTTACGTTTTTTACGACGTTTTTTAACATCTTCATCATCCATTGAAGATACAATTTCTTCATCAATTGAATCGATTGGATACCATGAACGTAAGCCCCAACGATTTTCTCCAAGTGAAATGAAGCTTCCATCAATATTTAAATCTGTATAAAAACGAGCCATACGTGCTTCTAATTGCTCATCGCTTAACTCCATATATGATTGAACTTCTACTAATAATTGATTAAAGTCCATTACTTCTTGTTTTACTTCCAAGATAGCATGTGCTACTTCAACCATTGATAATTCGTTTTTGTTGATTCCATCCAGTGCTTTTAATTCCAAAGGATACACTTCCTTTCCACATATTCCTTAACAGTATAGCATACAAAAGCTATAATACGCTACTATTGCACAATGTTTTCTTTAAGAATTTCCATATTTACTGTAAATTCTCCTAAATTTTCTCCTTGTTGAGATAATTGGTATTCAAAAGAAATTTGTTTCCAGTCTGATGAAACTTCTACATTCTTCGTTTTAATCTCAAATAAAATTTCTTGTCCTTGAGCCAATTGATAACGACCCTTTGTTTTCTTTTGATGTTGGAATAATAATTGACTCGCTACTTCGCCTTTTCGGAATAATTGAATTTCTTCACCAGATACAAGTAAATCCACTTTTGTCTGTGTTTCTTTCTCTTGATATGACAATGCTAATTGTTCGTTTTCAATTTTCCATTCAATGGATTCAATCGGTGCTTCTAATTTTGTTTGTAAGGTTTCTCCAGCTTGAATAATTTTTGTATGAACTCGAATCATTTTGACACCTCCATTCATTCTTTATGAAAAAGAGAGAAGGAGTGAATAAGAAGTCGGAAATTCCGTTTTCTATTCACCCCCAGTGGTTATTTAACTGAACGCATCATCAAAAAGCCTTTTCTACTGCACTTCAGTTCTCTCAGTTATTAATATTTTGCTAATTCTTCTTGTAATAATTGGTTTACAATTCCAGGATTTGCTTTTCCTTTTGTTTGTTTCATAATTTGACCCACTAAGAAGCCAACTGCACGATCTTTACCATTTTTGAAATCTTCAATAGATTGTGCGTTATTAGCCAACACATCTTGAATAATTGGTAATAATTGTGATGGATCACTTAATTGAATCATACCATGTTTTTCAACAACTTGACGAGCTGTTCCACCTTCTTCAGCTAATAATAAGAAGACTTTCTTCGCTAATTTAGAGCTGATTGTTCCATCTCCAATTAATTGAATCATTTCTGCTAAACTTTGCGGTGTTAATAATAGATCTTGTAATTCTAATTTTTTACTATTTAAGTGAGCAGAAATATCTCCCATTAACCAGTTAGAAGCTAATTTTGGATCGCTACCTGCTGCAACTGTTTCATCAAAGAAATCAGACATTTCTTTTGATAAAGTTAATACCATCGCATCATATTCTGGTAATCCAAATTCACGAACATAACGTTCACGACGAACGGTTGGCATTTCAGGAATTGATTGACGAACTTCTTCTACCCATTCATCTGAAATTTCTAAGTTTGGTAAGTCTGGTTCTGGGAAGTAACGGTAGTCACTTGACCCTTCTTTCACA
>ENA-OWND01001875-OWND01001875.1-metagenome-genome-assembly--contig:-NODE-1875-length-12025-cov-7.678112_pt1 | contig 12025 bp, 7 predicted proteins | sample MGYA00245342_ERZ651119 | MGnify/ENA primary metagenome ERZ651119 (study PRJEB26857, sample SAMEA4031756) | metagenome | biome: human; feature: oral; material: saliva | place: Philippines | collected 2014...
GAGATGAAATGGCAGCGCAGATGTCGGCAAGCGGACTAAAGCAGTAAGGAAGCATGACGGTAATAACAAATCTAAGAAAATACGGTTTAATGACCGATTAGGGTTTAACATGATGAATCACGCGCCTACAGCTCACGGCATTTCTTGGTATACACAAAGAACTTCTTTAGAGAAACACTCATTCCGCACCGGCGTTACATGCCGATTTCCTTTATCCTATCCTCAAACTCTGCCCTATCCACCGACGCGCGGCTCTTCAGTCGGGCACGGTAGTTATAGACAGTGTTGGGCGACAGACGCATGAACTCCGCAATATGTGCGCTGTCGTCGATGCCCAGACGTATCAGCGCCGCCATGCGCATATCGGTCGTCAGCTCACTATTTGGTCCCAACTGCTGATGATATTGGGCTTGAAGCAGGCTGTTGAAACTCTCCACGAAGGTAGGATAAAGCTTCAGGAATACAGCATCGAAATTAGCAAACAGCGCCTTTGTCTCCGTCTCGCGCAACTCATCCGACGAGGTCATGTGAAGCAGTTCCTTATACTGATTTGCCTTCAGCCTTCTGTTTATCTTCTGCCGGTAGGCGTCCATCTTGTCGATATACTCCGAACAAAGACTCAGGAAACGGGCTATGTACTCGTCCTTCACGCGGTTTGAGTCGTGCAACTGACGGTTCACCTGGTTCATCATCTCGTTAGAACTGTTCAGTCGGTGGTTGAGCTTTGCAAGCACGTCGTTAGTCTTTGACAGCTCGTTACGCGTCAGCGACAGTTGATGATTCCTTTTATATACGAACACCAACGAGCATAGCAGTAGGAAAACCATGATGCTTACACTATATAACAACAGCGTGAGATTACGGTTGTTCTTGCGGAGTTCCTCACGGTAATTCTCGTTGATGGATGTTATGACAGGCGACACCTGCCATGTCCGGGTGTGACCGCCGAACTTCGTGGCACACATCCACGAGTATTCCACATATTTCTGCGAACGCTTCAGGTCGCCCTCCTCGCTGACCAGACTCGCAAGATTCCACAGCGACGCCTGGTCCATTACGGCATTACGGCAGTCGTTAAGGGCGGATACCGCCAGCCAGTAGCGTCGTTGCGTGTCATCGCCACGTGCTTTCGCACATTCCGACATATAGTAAGCCATGATAGCTTGATAGTGACTGCCGTCCTTGGTTTCACTCTTCCAGCGGCGGCATAGTGCCTCTGCCTCATCGATTTTATTCTCGTTGATAAGTTGTGGCAGACAACAGTGATAGTACAGAGGCGAAGAAGTGTCGGCAACGGCGTAGTATTTCTTGTGGTAAGAATCAGAAAGCCAGAAGTATTTATCACTTATGATTGAATCAGTGACAAACAGCCCCAACTCACTGTACACGTGAGTGGCAGCGCAATAAAAGTACTCGGCAGTCTCACGGTTCAGTCTGCTCTCATCGACACGGCGTAGCCACTCCTGCGCTTCGCTGTAGTATCCACTTATAGAGTTCTGCAAAGCGAGAAACGAGAAAATCTGATACTGCTTGTCCATGTCGCCGCTTTGCTCGGCTATGGCAAGCGCTTTCGCCAGTGCTGCCTTGGCTTTCATGTCGTTGTAGGGACTGTACTCCTGATAGAGTTTAAATGTCAGTTCATACTTAGCCTCCTGGCCGTGAACGCTGCTTATGTCGTTCTCGAGTTCTGCTATCCGTTTCTCTTTTTCCTTAGTATATAGTGCAGATTGTTCAATACATCTGTCGAGTTCCCTATATAGGGAATCCAAGTTCTGGGCATTACTTTGCACGATACCCGAGAAAAGAAAAACAAGAAATAATACTGCTTTCATTGCCTCATCGTTTTAACGTCACAAAGATACAAAAATTTAACAGGCAGAACAAGAAAATAACGCAGAATTTATTGAAAAATATAATTTTTTATCCACTTTGTTTTTATTAGATATAAATATATATAACTTGATTATCAGTGATTTAAATAATTATATACTTTCATAAACTCCACTTTATGACCTTTGTAGATATTGCATTATCAATTTCTTTTCCTATCTTTGCATCACAGTTGATTAAAATCAATTTACAGACAGTATCTGTCTCTCGTAATAATATAATAGGTATTCGATAGATGCCATATCAGACAACAGTATTTACACAAACTAAAAATCTTAGGTGTATGAAGAAAATTTTTACTCTAATCACAGCACTTTTTGCTTTCGCAGGAATGGCAAGTGCTCAGGACAACTACATCATTTCAGGCGAATATAATGGCTGGAGCCTCACAGAGAACTGTATTACATTTACAGAACATGACGGCGGTTATACTGCTACTGTCGCTGAGTTTAAAACAGGGCAGTGGGGATTCAAGATATTGAAAAACCCTGAAACAATTGTAGACGGTCAGTGGACTGACCATCAGTTTGGTATTGCAAAACCTATTGCGACCAATTCTGATGAAGACTACTCGCTCGTTATGAACGGCAATAACATCTACATCGGTGCAGTAAATAATGACGTCACTCTGCACAACGTAACATTTGAGTTTTACCCAAGTGCTGACGGCACAACACTCGATTACTTCTCTATCAAGGCTGAAGAGACTATCACGGTCAATAACGACCCACAGACGGACGAGTATATGATGGTCGGCTCATTCCAAGGCTGGAGCTTCGAGAACAACCCTCTCGTATTCGAGTCACAAGGCGACAACGTCTACACAGCATCAATCGACAAGATTTATGGCGACTGGAAAATTGTGAAGAACCGTTCATGGGACGGCGCTCTCGGCGGTGGCGGAAAGAGCATGGAGCCGGGCAACACTTACAATCTCGTAATGAATGGCGACAACACCGGCTTCGCAGCAGGTGTGATTGTTAACAACGCAAAGTTCACATTAACTGTTGCAGAGAACGGCAACGCCACAATAAAGGTAGATGGCACAATGACAGAAGAGCACAGCTTCGGTCTCGTAGGCGCTTTCCAGGGTTGGAACGCAGGCAACGCCCTGCTGCTTGAAGAGCAGGAGGACGGTTCTTGGGCAAAGGACATCACGGCATTCCCCGGCGGCAAGGAGTTCAAGGTATCAATCGACAAGACATGGACCTGCTTCCTTGCGCAAGACGCTCCTACTGCATTGTCATTTAACGAGCCGTACACATGTGCCCGTGGCGATAACAACAACAACTTCACTATCGGCGATGACGGCATTGACTATAACGTTCATGTAAAGCTCGTCGTGGCGGAAGATGCCCAGAGTGCCGAACTTACTATCACTGACACTGACACTGGCATAACAATGCTTTCTACAAAGGTTGCCACTGATAGCATCTATAACGTTGCAGGTCAGCGCGTGCACAGGATGCAGAAAGGTATCAACATTATAAACGGTAAAAAGATTCTCAGATAAAAATCTCACTACTCCCCTGTCCGTGGGGCTGTTATCCTTATTTAGGCATGTATGCGTATGATCAGTAAAATCTGGGCATACATGCCATTTTTCACCTTAAAGATATATAAACAAAAAACAGAATATTCATGAAACAAGCAACATCATCTTCTGTAAGACGCATCTTCTTCACGCTTCTTGCACTGATGCTCACAACGTTGGTTTCTGCACAGAAAATCGACGTGAACGGCACGGTGGTTGACTCCCGGAATGAGCCTGTCATCGGCGCAAGCGTCATTGAAGTCGGCACATCAAACGGAGTGTCGACCGACATTGAAGGGCACTTCACTCTGAAAGTCAGCAGAGGAGCCACACTCCGCATCTCCTACATAGGTTTCGCGACATTAGACGTGGCGGCAAGTGCTAACATGACAGTAACGCTTGAGGAAGAGGCTAACATCCTGAACGAGGTCGTTGCTATCGGATATGGTGCGGTAAGACGTAAGGATGTCACCACGGCAGTGTCTACAATCTCAACGAAGGACCTCGACACACGACCTATCATCAATGCTGTTGCCGGCATGCAGGGCAAGGCTGCGGGTCTCTATATATCACAAGCATCAGGGCAGCCGGGCGCAGGTCCTACGGTTCGTGTGCGTGGTACGACATCGCTCAATGCCAGCAACAATCCTTTGTATGTTGTCGATGGGGTGCCACTCACCGATATCGACTATCTCCCTGCTGACGACATAGAGACTATACAGGTGTTGAAAGATGCTTCATCGGCTGCCATCTACGGTTCGCGTGCTGCCAACGGTGTGATTATCATCTCGACAAAACAAGGCAAGAAAGGCGTAGCAAAGGTGTCGTTCAATGCTCATGTTGCAGCAAATACCGTCCGCAACAACCAGACACCACTCAATGCACAGCAGTATAAAGAGCTGCAGGACGAAATAGGACTGCTGAAACTACCAAACAATCTTGTCGACCGTACCAACTGGTCTGACGAGGTATACCGCACCGGTGTAGTGCAGGATTATCAGATCGCTGTCACCAACAGCTACGATCGTCTGCGTTATTATATATCCGGTGGCTACTCCGGTGAGGAGGGCGTACTGAAGAAAAGCTCGTTCCGCAGATATAACTTCCGTACTTCTGTGGACAATGAAATCAACAAATGGCTCAATCTGGGTGTAAATGTTGCATACAGCGACTACAGTTATAAAGGTAACATCATATCAGGGCAAGGTTCAAACCGTGGAGGTGTGATAACATCAATCATCAATACTCCTACCTACGCTCCTGTATGGAACCCTTCGGCACCTAACCAATATTATACCAACTTCTACGGCGTGAACATCACGTCGCCTGCCGAGAACCTCTCCCGTACGGAAGACAACAAGGTATATTACAACAAACTCCTTGCTTCGGGCAAGGCGACACTGACCTTTATCCCGGAAACGCTGACCATGACAAGCCAGTTCACATTTGACCGCACTCAGGGCACTACGATGAATTTCCTCGACCCTATCAAGACCACCAACGGTCGCGAGAACGGCGGCACAGGATACGATGCACGCACTATAGGCACTGTCATGGTGTGGGACAACATCCTTGATTACAAGCAACAGTTCGGCGTTCATGGCATCGGTATTATGACTGGTTCTTCATGGACCAACTCTCAATACAGCGGCAACTGGATTAACGGCTCCTACTATGGAGGCTCTGTCATCAAGACTCTCAACGCTGCTAACATGATAAGCTGGAACGGCACAGGTTCATCAGGCGCTGACTGGTCTATCATGTCCTACTTTGCTCGTGCTAACTATAACCTCATGGATACCTACCTTCTTACGGTCAATATGCGTACCGACGGTTCTTCAAAGCTCGCACCGGGTCATCGCTGGGGAGTGTTCCCTTCATTCTCTGCCGCATGGCGCATCTCTCAGGAGAAGTTCATGAGGAGAATCACGTGGATTGACGACCTGAAACTGCGTGGAGGCTGGGGAAAGACCGGCAACCAAAGCGGACTGGGTGACTACTCATATCTTGCACGCTATAACATCGACCGCGTACAGTGGTTCGACCATGAACATCCGGAATATGCCAAGGCAACACCAATCACTACCCGTCAGGCAACACTGCCAAACCATGAGTTGACATGGGAGTCAACCAGCCAGACTGACATCGGTATAGACCTTACCGTCCTCGGCAACCGTCTGACATTCACTGCTGACTACTATTACAAAAAGACATCAAACATGCTTATGACCGTAACTCTTCCTCCGGGGCAGGCTGCCAACACACTGTCATGGAACGGCGGAGACATGGTGAACAAAGGTTTTGAATTTACGGTCAACTCAAAGAACTTCGTTGGAAAGTTCTCTTGGGATACCGACTTCAACATCTCATTCAACCGTAACAAACTGACGAAACTCTATCTGACACAGATCTACTATAATGCCCGCACCAATGATTTCGTCGGCGACCATGTAGTTCGAAATACTCCGGGCATGCCACTTGGCTCTTTCTGGGGCTATATCTCCGACGGTGTAGACCGCGAGACTGGCGAACTAATGTACCGCGACTTCAACAAAGACGGCGTGATAAGCTCATCCGACCGTACATATATAGGTGATCCGAACCCCGACTTCGTATATGGTCTGACCAACACGTTCCGCTGGAACGGTCTCACACTCGACATACTCGTGCAGGGCTCTTACGGTAATGATATCTATAACGTCAGCAAGATGGAGACCCAAGGCATGTATGACGGTAAGAATCAAACCACTGCAGTGCTCGACCGTTGGCAGGTTCCGGGACAGATTACAAAAGTGCCAAAGGCTGGCTTTGACATGAAAAACTCTACATATTTCCTTGAGGACGGTTCGTATCTCCGCGTGAAAAACATCGCGCTGAGCTATGATATCCCGGCTAAATTACTCAAGAACCTTCATCTCACAAGACTGATGCCTTATGTAAGTGCTACAAACCTCATCACTATCACCGGCTATTCAGGCATGGACCCAGAGGTCAATCAGTATGGCAACAGCGGCTCTGTGCAAGGAATAGACTGGGGAACCTACCCTATGTCACGGTCATTTGTTTTTGGATTAAAAGCAGAATTCTAACAAGGAGGAAACGATTATGAATATAAATATCAAGAACATATTAGGTGTTGTGGCTGTCAGTGCAGCTATGGGCGCTACTGTAACAAGCTGTTCGCTCGACCATGAGCCTATTTCTGATTTCACGGAAATTACCAACGGCACCAGCAATACAGAGGAGCGGATAATCCTGAAAGACAAAGATGCTGCGAAAGATCAGCTGAAAGTTCTCTATGAACTCTTACGCAGTCGTGTGGAGCATTGGTATCTCGATAAACTGCTCGTCGCAGAATCACACTCCGACAATGCCTATGCCGGCACCACAGGAGCAGAGGTTGTACCATTTGAAAACAACTCCATCGACCCAAGCAACATTGATATTGCCCGCGACTGGAACCGTTTCCTTGCTGATATCGGACAAGCTAATGTACTCATCGTCGGTGTAGATCAGCTCTTCGAAAAGGGGCAGCTATCTAAAGAGGAGTACGAAGAGATGAGAGCACAAGGCTGCATCTTCCGCGGAATAATAATGTTTGATATGGCACGTTTGTGGGGCTCTTTCCCTATCATAACGACCATTGCAGAGCCGATTACTGCTGAGAATATCGAGTCAGTATGGGCTTCTTACTATCCACCGAAGAACACTGCAGAGGAGTCATTCGCCCAGATTATCTCCGACTTTGAGTATGGAGAGCAGCATGCACCTAACTTCAACAGTACTGACCGCACCGTAATGACAAAGACCGTGGCACAGGCATACCTCGCAAAAGTGTATGCGGAGAAGACTGCCCGCAACTACGACAAGGTCATCGAGTATGCCGACAAAGTAATCAATACTCCTGGACTTGCTCTTGAGAAAGACTACGAGACACTGTGGGGCTTTGTCAATGGCGACTGCATAAAGCGCAACACTACCGAGGGAATCCTCGAGCTACACTGGTCAGTCGGTGCCGGTTCATGGGTGTCATGGATGTTCGGACGCGCTCTGGAGAACCCTGAATACCACTTCACATGGGCAAAATGGATCACTCCATCACGCGATCTTGCCGGTGCTTTCGACCGCGAGGGCGACAATATTCGTAAGGACCAGACCATACACTACGAGGCTTGCACATGGAGCAACTACTATCCTGCCAGCAACTATGCGTTTATGTATAAGATGCGCTCTGGCTACAACAACATCTATAAGAGCCGTCTTGCCGACATAATCCTGATAAAGGCAGAGGCAGAGGCTTATAAAGGAAATGTTACGGAGGCTGTCGCTCTGGTCAATCAGATACGTAGCCGTGTAGGCTTGAATGGCATTTCTGCGACAATGTCAAAGGAAGAAGCCATCGCCGCAGTGCTCCATGAGCGTCGATTGGAGCTGGCAATGGAGGGTGAGCGCTGGTTTGACCTCTGTCGAAACAATAAGGTTGAGGAGGTGATGAACGCTGTCTTTGCCAAGGACTCCGGGCGTCTGCCACAAAAGAAGCTATACGACGAGAACTCTTATCTGCTCCCTCTGCCACAGGAGGCGATTGACGCCAACGACAACCTTGTGCAGAACCCAGGATACTAACAACAGAAATAAAACCAATAACGATATGAAAAATATGATAAGCATTTTCTCAATACTGTTAGCTGCATCGCTTAATGCCTGCAGCAGTTCAGAGGCACTTATCGAAGATCTCGTCGAGCCTTTCCCTACAGGAGTTCCTGCCAAAGGCACAGCCGTGACGTTCACAACCACTGCCGACGGTTACAACAGGCTCTACGAAGGACGTGCAGATGTCCATGCCGGCAAGAGTCTTGCCCCCTCAACCATACAGTTGGACCTCAACAAGAGATACCAGACAATCGATGGTTTCGGCTATGCCATCACCTATAGCACATGCTATAACCTGCTGAAAATGTCGCCTGAAGCACGTGCCGACCTCCTTAAGCGCACATACTCAAAGACCGAAGGCTATGGTGTCAGCTATGCACGCATCTCTATCGGATGCAATGACTTCTCAAGCACGGAGTACACACTCTGCGACAAGGAAGGATTGGAGAACTTCCGTCTTTACACTGACGAGACGGAATACGTTATCCCTATCCTTAAGGATATCCTCGCTATCAACCCCGACCTGAAGATTATTGCTGCTCCGTGGACATGTCCGAAATGGATGAAAGTCGATAATCTCAGAAACATGCGCCCTCACAACTCATGGGTCGACGGGCATCTCAATCCGAAGTATTACGATACATACGCACAGTACTTCGTCAAGTTTGTCGAGACCATGAAGGCGCAAGGCATCAATATCTTCGCCGTCAGTCCGCAGAACGAGCCTCTCAACCATGCCAACTGTGCGTCAACCTACATGCCTTGGCAAGAAGAAGCGCCATTGGTAAAGAGCATGGCGGCGGCATTCAAGAAAGCCGGACTGGCTACTCAGATTTATGTCTTCGACCATAACTTCAACTACGAAAACAACCCCGATCAGGAAGATTATCCTGTGAAAATCTACAATGCTCTCGGCAACAACTACGAAGGTTCGGAACTTGTCGTGGGGGCTGCTTACCATGATTACGGCGGTTCGAACAGCGAGCTCACCGATATCTTCAATAAGGCACCTGAAAAATCGCTCATCTTCTCAGAGTCTTCCATAGGTGTATGGAACAATGGTCGTGTTCTGTCAACGCGTCTCTTGGCTGACATGCATAACGTTGCTCTCGGCACGGTCAACCAGCAGTGCAAGGCTGTGCTGGTCTGGAATCTGATGCTCGACACGAATATGGGACCAAACCTTGCCGGCGGTTGCCAGACGTGCTACGGCGCTATCGACATCGACCCGGCGAACTATAAGACATATACCAAAAATTCACATTATTATATTATAGCCCACATGTCATCAGCTGCAGAGCCCGGTGCTGTCCGCGTAGGCACAAGCCGCAGCATCGAGAGCTCAAAGCTAACAACAGCCACGTTCGTCAATCCTGACGGAAGCTACGGCGCCGTACTGGTAAACAACGACGAGGTGAGTCTGTCGGTGAACCTGTCAGACGGCGATTCCTACTGCCGTGTGACGGTTCCCGCACAGGGTGTGACATCAGTAAAGTGGAAGAAATAACTTAGGAGGACTACTGATATGAGAAGCATTAAGAATATATTCATCCTGATGTGTGGTCTCGTCATTGCCGCCTCATGCTCTGACGATGCCACATCCGGTGCCGGCAATCCTGTTCTAAGCATCATCAACGCACCTGCCACCGCCCTCTATGGCGACAGCATACACTTCCAAGTGCAGTGCTCTGATGCCAACGGTGTGGATTTGTCGACCCTCAAGGCATACATGGAGTATTCCGGCGAGCAGGTCAGTTCGCAGGTGACACGCACCAAGACAGAAGGCGCATACAACGTCAACCTCTTCTGTCCGCTGCGAAAGAACGTGCCTGACGGTACGGCAAAGATACATCTTGTGCTGCAGAATATCCGCCTGGCAAAGACAGAACAGACCGTCGACCTGCCAGTGTCGCGACCGCATTACGAGTCGATCACCTTCATCCCGTCCGACGGCAAGCCGGTGGTACTCACTCCTGACGCTGCCGATCCTTTCCTGTTCAAGGGCTCTTACACAAGCAAGAACCGCACCTTCAAAGGTCATTTCGTCGCTCCTAAGGTTGGTGCTAACGGCAATGAGATTACCTTTGGGCAGGGCAATGAGAGTGTAACGGAAGGTCGCACCGACGACATCCTGTTCAATGGCAACCGCGGTGCAAACACCGTGACATTCAATGTCCTCAGTTATGACTTCGGTCCGCAGACTGCCGACCCGTCGGCATCAATAGAAATCGTGCTTACGAAGGATGCCAACGCCTACGTAGGTGAGCTTTCGCATGGTGGAAAATACGAGTTTGCAGGCGAGTCGATAATAAATTCCGGACGCTGGTTCCACGACGCCGACTGGTTCACGAAGAACGGCGACGGCACATATACATTCCTCGGACTGACGGGTCTCTACACCGTCAAGGCTGACTACGGCAACCTCGCCTTCCGCATCTGGAAGATGAATGACGCCACCCACAGCGCTACACTCAATGCCGACGGCACCGGCGCCCTCTGGATTATAGGCAACAACGGTGTCGGAAAGCCTGCCTACACCGCAAGCAACGTCCACGACTGGTGGACGGGTGAGGACTACGACTACTGTCTGACCCCCATTGCCGACAAGCGCTACCGCATCACGCTCACCGTAGGCAAACAGCTCAATCCTGCAAAGGTCAACTTCAAGTTCTTCGGTCAGGCAGGCTGGGGCACGGAGTTCAAAGGCTCTGCAGGCGACTATCTCCTCACCACCAGTAGCGATGTCTTCGGCATCGGCAACGGCACAGAGGTGAATGGTGTGAAGCACGACGACGGTAACATCTACCTGCGCGACGGCGTAGAGCTAACCATAGGCGACACATACGTCTTCACCGTCGACCTGTCTGCAGGATGTGCAAACGGCGTACTCACAATCACGAAACAATAACCGACTATCCCTCCCGGCATTTCATGATGTCGGCAGGGGTTCCAAACTCTTTCCAAATGAAAAAACTCTCTCTTCTCTTTCTCTCTCTTCTCGCCATGCCAATGGTGACGAGGGCGCAGACTCCCGTCTATCTCGACGACACCAAACCCGTCGAGCAGCGCATAGAAGACGCGTTGTCGCGCATGACGCTGCGTGAAAAGATTAATGTCATCCACGCACAGTCGAAGTTCTCGTCGGCAGGTGTCAAGCGTCTGGGCTTCCCCGATTTCTGGGCTTCCGACGGTCCGCATGGTGTCCGTCCTGACGTATTGTGGGATGAATGGGAGCAGGCTGGTCAGACCAACGACTCGTGTGTGGCATTCCCTGCGTTGACTTGTCTGGCGGCGACCTTCAATCCTGAGATGTCGCGGCTCTACGGACAGGGTCTCGGAGAGGAGGCGCTATATCGTGGAAAGTCAATGATTCTCGGTCCTGGCATCAACATCTACCGCACACCGCTTGGCGGACGCAACTTCGAGTATATGGGCGAAGACCCGTTCCTCACCTCTACGATGGTCGTGCCTTATATCACTGCCATGCAGGCGAAGGGCGTTGCTGCCTGCGTGAAGCATTTCGCACTCAACAACGACGAGGAGTATCGCAATAATGTCAATGCCATTGTCTCCGACCGCGCCCTCTACGAGATATATTTCCCAGGCTTCCACGCTGCGGTGAAAGACGCGAAAGCCATGGCGGTGATGGGTGGCTACAATCTCTATAAGAGCCAGCACAACTGCACCAACAAGTATCTTCTTAACGATATTCTCAAAGGCGAATGGCAGTTCGACGGTGTCGTCGTCTCCGACTGGGGCGGCGTTCACAACACCGACGACGCAGTGCTCAACGGTGTAGACATGGAGTTCGGCTCATGGACAGACGGTTTGAACTGGGGCGTATCCAACGCCTACGACAATTACTACATGGCTGATCCTTACATGAAAGGTATCATCGACGGCAAGTACACAATGGAAGGTCTCAACGATAAGGTCCGTCGTGTGCTG
>ENA-OWND01001877-OWND01001877.1-metagenome-genome-assembly--contig:-NODE-1877-length-12017-cov-2.969654_pt1 | contig 12017 bp, 9 predicted proteins | sample MGYA00245342_ERZ651119 | MGnify/ENA primary metagenome ERZ651119 (study PRJEB26857, sample SAMEA4031756) | metagenome | biome: human; feature: oral; material: saliva | place: Philippines | collected 2014...
TGTTATACATCGCGCTTGTTTCATGGATTCATTTCGTAAGAAAGCAGGGGTACCAATGGAAAGGACGAACGGTATATTGATTCTGCAGAGAGTTTAATACCCGCATTCCTCGGCGGCGCTCTGCATCGGGGTATGATTGATGGAGATAACACTTATATGACGATGGCTGCGCGGTTTAGGGCAGTGTTTTTCGATAAAAAATTTTTAAGAACATTGTTTACGATTGCCCTACCGATTATGCTGCAAAATTTCCTCAGCGCCTTTGTCAATATCCTTGACACGGTAATGATCGGTAAACTCGGTACCATAGAGCTTGCGGCGGTCGGCTTGGGGAATCAGCTCTTTTTTTTACTCAACTTGATTCTTTATGGCACCGGTTCGGGCAGCATGGTGTTTACAGCGCAGTTCTGGGGCAAAAAAGATTTTAAGGGTTTACAGAAAACGCTCGGAATTTCTATGATAGTGGCTGTGTCGTTCGGTATTTTGTTTACGGTCTGCTGTGTGAGTATGCCGAAAGAAATACTGTCGCTGTATACGAAGGATACTGCCGTTATCGAAACCGGTGTGCAATACCTCAGGCTGTCGGCGCTGTGCTTTATCCCATTTGCGATAAATTTTATGCTGATGATTACGCTGCGCTCCATCGAAAAAGTGAAAATCGCGGTCGGTGCTACGCTGGTGTCTTTGATTGTCAATACGACGCTGAATGCTATTTTAATTTTCGGGTTATTCGGCGCTCCTGCATTGGGCGTCCGCGGGGCGGCTATCGCGACAGTTATTGCCCGCTTTGTCGAGCTTTTTATTACCTTCACGGTAACAAAGTATCGGAAATATCCCGTTTTAGGGACGCTTAAAAATCATTTCAGCTTTGATGCTAAATTCTTAAAAGTGTACCTCTTAATTGTATTGCCGGTACTGTTAAACGAAACGCTCTGGTCTTTCGGCATTACCTTCCATCATAAAATTTTCGCAAGTATTAACACATTCTCGTATGCCGCGTTTAATATTACCAATACTATTTCGCAGCTGACATGGGTTATCTTTATCGGCTTCGGAAATGGAGTGAGCGTTTTGATCGGAAAAAAAATAGGCGAAAAGCATGACAGCGAAGCGCGGCAATATGCCGCTAAAGTGCTACTATTTATTCCGATCGTTGCGATATTTATCGGCGCGGCGCTGATTCCTATTTCGTATCTTGTACCGTTTATTTTTAATGTGGAGCCGGTTGTATTGTCGACGGTTAAAAAGCTGTTCATTGTACTGGCGTGCTGCTATCCGCTTAAAGCCTGCAATATGTGTATATTGATAGGGCTGGTGCGGGCGGGCGGCGATACCCGTTTCGGCATGATTTGCGACACCTTTATCATGTGGCTGATCGCTATTCCGCTTGCCTATTCCGTATCGATTCATACAGCACTTCCGCCGTGGGTTATCTATATGTGCCTCTTTAGCGAAGAGCCGCTCAAATTGCTGCTAGGGCTGTGGCGGATCAAATCCGGTAAATGGCTTCACTCGGTGACCGACTAACCCCTAGGGCAAACATATCAGACATTTTGCTGATAACCCCGCAGAATAAGCTAGACAGAACTCAAAGATATATAGTAATCTATCGGTTATTCCAATGGAAAGGAGACTCGTCCATGAAAAAGCTACTTACATTCCTGCTTGGCGCAACTCTTTGTGCAAGCGTATCGGTTTCCTGTGCAAAAAAAGAAAACGGGCAACATATTTTAACCGTCGCTGCAAGTCCTGAACCGCATAAAGCGCTTTTAGAGCTTGTAACGGAGGATCTTGCAAAAGAAAATATCACGCTTAAAATTACCGAGTTTACCGACTATATAACCCCCAACGATGCGGTTGAAACAGGTGAACAATTCGCAAACTTTTTCCAACATGTCCCCTATATGAACAGCTTCAACAAAGAACACGGCTACCATCTGGCCAGCGTAGGAACCGTCCATATTGAACCGCTCGCGCTGTATTCAAAAAAATACGGAAACCTCTCCGAATTTAAAAGCGGCGACACTATTGCCATCCCCAATGATCCGACAAACGAAGCGCGCGCACTGTTATTGCTTGCTTCTGCAAACATCATCGCCCTACGTGACGGCGCCGGTTTAGACGCTACACCGCAGGATATTACAGAAAATCACTACAACCTACAGTTTAAGGAAATCGAAGCAGCAACACTCCCGCGCGTACTTGCAGATGTTGAAGGCGCCGTTATTAACGGAAACTATGCTATCCCTGCGGGGCTTTCCGCCGCAAAGGACGGCTTACTTGTTGAAGGAAAAGATTCCCCTTACGCAAATGTCATTTCGGTTAAACAAGGAAATGAAAACGATCCGCGCATCAAAGCATTGATGAAAGCACTGCAAAGCGATAAAGTACGTATGTACATTATGGAAACTTATCCTAACGGTGAGGTTGTTCCGGCATTCTAGGAATGTAGGTACAAGTATCTAAAAACCGATTTGCAGATACGAGTTAGCGGATGCGATAATTACTTTCTTTCAGAACGAGCCGACAGGCTTGCAGTTTTTAGAGACTCCCGTTAATAAGCTCCACAAAAGAGAGGTAAACAAATGAATATGCAACGGAAAACATATAATATTATAAAACGCACTATAGTGCTCTTTACGGTATTAGTATGCTCATCGGGATTGGTCTATGCGCAAGAAAAAGCGGATGCGCTCAAATTATACCGTACCGGCCGCAGCCTAGACAGTGTAGGAAGATCGGAGGAGGCAAAAGCATCATATACGGCAGCAGTCGATATCTGCCTTACCGAACTCCGCCACAATCCGCGCAATATGGATTCCTACACCGTCTATACGTGGTCGCTGTTCCGGCTCCATCGATACCGTGAAACCGTAACCGCCTGCACCGAAGCGCTTAAAATTGCATCGGATGTACGAATCATCGAAACATTAGGCGAAGCCTACTTTTATCTGAATGATTATAAAGAATCGCTGCGTCAAATGGAACGGTATATCGATATGGCGCCTACCGGAGAGCGGGCAAGCGTCGCCTACTTTTACACCGGCGATATTTACCGCTTAACAAAGCGTTACCAAAAAGCCGACATCGCTTACTCTGCGGCGGTACATCTGGAACCATCCAATTCGCTGTGGTGGTACCGGCTCGGCCTTGCACGGGAACAGGCAGGGTACAAGCAAAGCGCACGGGAGGCTTTCCAACGGGCGCTTAATATACGAAAGGATTATAAAGAAGCTGCCGAAGGACTTGCCCGCGTACAACTTTAAAACGCAAGTCGGCTCTTTAATCCGATTACGGGTAAATATATTCCCGACACGGCGGCTCAACTTTCTTTACGGATGCTACGATAATGTACGGATCAAATCCGGCTTTATACGGTTTTTTTGCAAGCGTCCCGGTAATTTCCACCCATTCGCCGTCGGTCAGTTCCTGATCTCCGCTCCACTGTGCAAGTAAACCGACGGGCTGCATATCGGCAGCACAGCATGACATCATCATACGGGCTAGAGCGAAATCATGTGGCTCAAATAATTCGCTGTCTTTCCAAACAGAACCGATCGCCATGATCTCTGTGCCTACCCACTTATCAAGCTTGGTATAAAGTTCGGTAAGCCACATCGAAAACGTATCGTCATCCATAATGATGCGTCCATCTTGGAGCGACAATTGAGGTGGGGCAATCCGAGTTAGCGCACTCTGAGCCGGAGAAGCCGCAGTGTATTGGTTCCCCAAAGAGTCCGCATAAGAAAACTGAGAAAATGCAATGTCGGTTTTTGTTGCAACAACCATACCGGCCAAAGCAACCGCGAAAACGGCCGTACCGAACACGAGTGTATACCCGCTGCGGGCATCTCCTTCAAAACGGTCAAAAGCAGCATACCCATTATTAAAAAATGAGGTACGCGGTTGCGATGCCTGCATAACTCTTTTAAGCTTGAGCACGCCGATAATAAAAAACACCGCTGCAGAAAGCAACAGCATGGGGGCATGCCGCTCATGCACATAGCGGTATGCCGAACCGGAAACAACGACACTAGTAAAATACAGCGCAAAACCGAAAAGGATTACCGTCTGTAGAATAACTTGCAAACGGGTATTTTTTTTGATAATTTTCATAGCGACTCCCTATCCGCAAACCGGAAAACGGAATCTAAAATCGCGATATTTTTTTCAAGGTTTCCTGTCGTGCGGATACTGTTATCGCTAAAGATAAAAAGAGCCTCCGTATTGGGAAGCCCGGCAAGCAGTTTGACGGCTTTTTCATATCCCAGTACAAAGCACGCCGTCGATAAAGCGTCCGCATCGGTTGCGGAATCGGCAAAAACGGATACTGCTATCATATTACTCCGCACCGGATACCCTGTCGCGGGGTCGATAATGTGATGGTAGCGGACGCCATCCTGCTCAAAATACCGCTCATAGCTGCCGGAGGTAGAAACGCTGCGGTTTTCAATCGGAGCGGAGATAATCGGCTGCCCCTGCCGGATACGCGGATCGCGGATACCGATATTCCAACGCTTCCCGTCCGGTCGGACGCCCGCAGCGGCAATCGTCCCACCGATATCGATCACGGCGTGCATAATCCCAGCCTGCTTTACAATACGGGTAAGTTCGTCAGCGGCAAACCCTTTTGCAATCGCCCCTAAGTCAAGCTTCATTCCTTCTTTTTTAAGGAAAACCGCCGTACCGGTCAACTGTACATCCTTGTAATCGGTGAGGGAAAGCGCCTCCTGAATATCCTGATCTTCGGGCTTTCGCGCATTTTCAAAACCGATGTTCCAGAGCTTGACCACGCCGCCGATGGCGGGATTAAATGCGCCATCCGTCTTTTCGGCAAAAAACATAGCCCGTTCAAACAGCGGGTATATATCCGCCGGTACATTGACCGCGGATACGCCTGCCGCCTTATTGATATCGATAAGCGTGGAGAACTCGGCATTTGCGCTTAAATGCCGCTCCAATTCTTCAAGCCGACGGGTGCAGGTCTGTAATATCGATTCAACTTCCGTTTGAGACTTTTCTGTAAATACTTGAATACTGCACACGGTTCCAAGCGCAAACACGGTACGGCTTTCTTTTTTGACGGCAGGCTTACAAGAAGCAAGCGACAGCACTAGTAAGAGAAACAAACAATACTTTTTCATTCCGATCTCACATGCCTTGCGGGGATAAGCCGCACTATTTTAACGTACCGGCAAAGAGTTTGAGGTATCGATCTACTTGATATCCCGACTTATGGATTGCCGCAGAAAATTCCGCATCAAACCGGCAATACTTTTCGACCGATGCGGAAGTTTTCGTAATGCACTCAGCCTGTTTAACCGGTCGTGCCGCAGAAAGAAAGAGCATCGCAGCCATATCGTCGGCAATTAATTCTGCCGCTTCACGGTTAAACCACTTGATTCCGTCCCACTCGTGAATGCCAAGGCGGATAATGACATTGGGATCCTGCGCCATCCGATGGACAATGCCGGTCCTGCGGATAGATTTTTCTCCGTGGGCATTGTGTACATAATAGAGATACTTCACTGTATCGGCTTTATTTTCAATAGGATCGATATCGAATCCTTTTGCACGAATCAGCGCCGCAAGTTTTTCTTCAAGATGCAGAAAGGCAAAGAGTCTGCCGATATTTTCTTCCATCTTATAATAGACCGCAATATCCTCCACAGCCATCAGAAATACCGAACCGAACGATACGGAAAGCTGCGAATATGTCCCGCACATTTTATGGATAAATACGGTAACTGCGGGCGTCATTGCGGTCAATGGCATCTCCTGCACTAGTAATCCGGAAGCGCAGAGAAGCAGCCGGTACATGCGTGCCTTATACAATGTCAATAGCCGTTTAACAGATGTTTTAGCCACCGGAGTTTCAATTTCGAGAAATTGCTCCGCTTGATTACTGCAATATGTTTCATCTAAAGCAGTCAGAAAAGCGATGGCGAGCGGTTCAATTTTGTTGATAAACGAATGTATTTTCAATTCCGTTTCGTACCGGTTTTCGGTATGCTTACAATCCTTTACCAGTTGAATACAATCTTGCAATATTTCCTTCGAAACACACGCGGCAAGCGTATCATAGAGCTTCTTAAATTTGATCTCATTGATACCCATTGCCACATCGGCAATACCGCCGCCGTTGAGCCGTTCGTACAACTTCCGATACAGCTCATCCGGAGTGTCGGTTACCTCATAAATATTCAAAAATACTTGCGTTTCAAAACCGTTTAAGGCTGCAAATAGGCCGTGCTCCGCAATCTCGCTGTTTTTTCTGATAAACCATAATTTTGAATGCTGCTCCTGAAATATGACAAACCGATTCGAGGTAATCGTCAGCTGTAACCCTTGCGCAAGTGTCTTCCGTATCAGCTGTTTTTCATCACCGGCGCCCTTAACGGCATAAGCGGCGGATACATTGATCCATCCCGCAGCCCGTTCATACTTGTTATTATAGAGAATAAGTGAGCGGGAATCGCCGTACACGTTAGACCACGCAAAGACATTCTCATTCACCTGCCCGTCCGTTCGGAAATCATAGAGCAGGAAATTTTCTACGTCTGAGAACAAACGACGCTGCCTCATCAGTGGGAAAATTTCCCGTCGGTGCCGCTCCACAAGACCGGTATTCACTTGCTCATCGTAATAAGCGCGGCGGTATTCCATGCCGTATTTTTCTTCAAAGCCCTCAATCTGCCCATGCCCAAACATCGGCAGCCCCGGCATCGCTACCAGCATGGTACAAACGCCGAAGTATTTATCGTCCCTGCCAAACTGCGCCACGGCCGTCTCTTCATCGGGATTGTTCATAAAATTGACATAGCGCTTTAATATTTGCGGGTCAAACTCGAGGGTATTCTTGATAGTCAACCGATACTGAGCGTTATCTTCCCGCTTGAGCATATTCATAAATGCGGAATTATAAACACGATGCATACCGAGTGTGCGAACAAAATATCCTTCCATCATCCAAAAAGCCTCGGCTAACAGCAAGGTGTCGGGAGCTTCAACCGCACAGCGGTCTACTACCTCGCGCCAAAACTCTTCGGGAAGCCGCTTTTGGAACTCCTCCGTAGGAAGTGCAAAGCGGGAACGGCTTGCGATATCCCCTCCCCTGCCCGGTTCAGGGTACCACAATCTCCGGATGTGCTTCTTTGCCAGCACCATCGCCGCATCAAATCGAATAATCGGGAAATTCCGCGCAACGTGCAAAATCTTCCGAATAACCTCCTCACGAGCTTCGGGATTGAGAAAGTCAATCTGTGCGGTATCATTCCACGGCAATCCGGTTCCATCATTCCCGTGATAAATGTATCGTGTATTGCCCGTATAGCAATCAACCCGTTTAAACACCACCGCGCAATCCGTTTTTGAATAGTAATGATTTTCAAGGTAAATACCAACACGGGAATCGTGAGAGAGGTTTTCTCCGTCAAAGTTATAGCTTGGGAAGGGACTTTCGCGCGTTTGCATAAAAAGATCCGGTCGCTCAACGACCCACTTTGAATCTATACCGGTATGATTAGGCACCATATCCGCAGCAAGCCGAATGCCCCGTGCACCGGCACGCCTACGCAAGTTTTCAAGCGCTTTCCATCCGCCGATATCTCCGGCTATCTCATAATCCGTTAAACTGTACGCACTCGCCGCTGCGTCTTGATTTCCGCATATCTGCTTAATCCGTGCGCTTGCAGGGGAACGTTCCCACACGCCGATAAGCCACAGCGCATTAAAGCCCGCTTCCGCAAGAAAGATAAGCTCCTCATCAGGAATTTGATCGAGATGAGTAATAGAACGCTGATATTTTTTGCTGAGTTGATCCAGCCAGACCAGTGTACTTTTGGCAATCATCACCACATTCGGCATCCACTCGCGATCGGCGCTGAACCGTTCATATTCCTGCGTCAGGTCTTCAAAATGATACACATCATGCGTACCGCCATCTCCATCTCCTTGCCAAGCAGTTTTTTCTTCTTCGGAAAGGATATCCTGACCTGTTAGGAGCCTGCCGATAAATTCACCGAGCAAATCAAGCCAATGCAGTTTGATATATTCAAGCTGTCCTTTCAAACTGAACGGCGCATAAGAAACGGGAGCTTTAAGCAACGAAATGAGATCGACTTTTTCAGGGCCAAACACTTCGTTTTGAGCCGACCATTCGCAAAGACTGTCCCAAAAACGATTATATGAAGGATTCGCCGCAAGCTGTTCATCGGTAAAAAGCGGATAAAAAGGCTGAAATGCAGGATTTTCATTTGCCAGCTTACAAAGGATCAATTCTTCAAAAGCACGGTATTTATTTTCGATGCCCGATATCGGATCGGTATTACGGAACCAATCCTCGGCGGTCATAGTCCCGTTGTAAACTTCGGCAGGAGGAAATTCGGTACAAAATTCAAGCAGTAAATCGTCGAGATCGGGAAGCTTTTCTTTTGCGAGTTCCGCTTGTACAAACTCGTACCCGCTGCTAAAAAAGTCGGCGCGAACATCTCTCCGGTAGAGTCGGCACATATAATGAAATATTTCGTCGATCAGCCCCATCGCATTCAGCTGGCCTGCTTTTAAATACTGTTCGGCACGCACAGGCATCCCAAATTCGCCCGATTCAACGACTTCGTTATATTTAAACGTAAATGCATAGACATCGTTAATATTTCGTATTATGACATTTCCGGTCGATGAAAAGAGCGTCTTCGAAAATCGGCATTTTACACGTATATCACGATGGATATGAAATTCCATAGTTTGGAGAAAACTATCAATATAAACTTTTTGCATAAAATCCCCTCGTATGTGTTTATTATATGCCGAAAATCCGATATTGTGAAGCTAGGCTAGCGTTTTTCACATTCATAGGATATACTAATAGAGGACGTTTAGTTTTAAATGCTAAATTTTAGAAGACATTATTTTGCAGGAGGTTTATGATGGACAAGCAAAAAATAGAACGGATGCACACCGGAAAAGGATTTATCGCGGCTTTGGATCAAAGCGGCGGCAGTACGCCTAAGGCTCTGGCTGCCTACGGTATCGGGAAAGACGCCTATTCAAATGAGAAAGAAATGTTTGATATGGTGCATGCCATGCGCACGCGGATTATCACCAGCAAAGAATTCGATAAGAAACACATTCTCGGCGCCATCCTTTTTGAACAAACGATGGATCGCGATATCGAAGGCATTCCTACGGCGGATTACTTATGGGATAAACGCGGTGTTCTACCGTTTCTAAAGGTTGATAAAGGACTTGCAGACTTAGCCGAAGGTGTTCAGCTGATGAAGCCGATGCCTGATTTGGAAGCATTGCTGCAACGCGCCGTGCAAAAGCATATTTTCGGAACAAAGATGCGTTCGGTTATAAAAGAAGCAAATCCCGTCGGTATTAAAAAAGTTATCGATCAGCAGTTTGAAATCGGACTACAAATCGCAAAACATGGATTAGTACCGATTATCGAACCGGAAGTAGATATCCACAGCCCCGATAAATCAAAGTGCGAAGATATTCTGAAAACAGAAATTCGCGAACACATTGCAAAATTGCCGAAGGATGTACTGATTATGCTCAAGCTCAGTATCCCGACGCAGGCAGACCTGTATAAAGAATTTATCGATAATCCGCAGGTTGTGCGCGTTGTCGCGCTTTCGGGCGGCTACAGTAGAGAGGAAGCTAATGCGCTGCTGGCAAAGAACCACGGCATGATTGCAAGTTTCTCTCGTGCGCTCGCGGAAGATTTACGTGCACAACAGTCGCAAGAAGAATTCGACAAAACTCTTGCCGCTGCAATTAAGAGCATTTACGACGCTTCGATTACATAACCGAGCAAAACAATTCATAATTCATAATTCATAATTCATAATTATGAATTATGAATTATTCCAATAATCGCTGAGCGCGACGTTGCAGCGCCCCCTGCTTTTCGTCCTGAGCAATCGCTTCCACTAGAGCACGAGCATCCGCAGGGGCGTTCGTCTTAAACATATCAAGCCCGATGCTCTTAGTTAACGTATCATCGCTTTGTAAAAAAGCTTTACAGATTTCCGCCGTTGCAGTATTTTCAATTTTTGCAATTTCTTTACCAAACTCATACCGCAGCTTCTTTTGCTTATTGTTCGTTACGCTTGCAAGCACTACCGTATTCAAATCGGCTGCAAGTGCCGCGGAATTATGTTTGAGCACTGCACTCAAAATAGCAACCCGCAATTTTTCACTCTTTTTAGAATCGCGAAAAGTTTCGGCGAGCCATGTGTTACCTTCTGTCGTATTCAATATCACCAACGTTTCTATCGCTGCAAACCGAACCGCATCCGTAGGATCATACTTTGCTCGGTACAGTACATACGAAGCCGCTTCCTGCATTTTGTGTTTTTGCGCAGTTTTTAAGGCTTCGAGCCGAACTTTATAATAACTGTCTTTAAAGCCCTGCAAGATGAGCTTCTTCGTTTCATCCGTATTAAAAGAGGCAGCTCCTCGTATTGCCGCTTCCCGCAACTGAGGTTCCGGTTGTTCGAAAAAATCGGCTAACAGAGGCACAATATCAGGGTTTCCCATTTGGGCAAGCCCGGCAACAGCGCTGGCGCGGACATAGATATTCTCGTTTTCGTCCTGCGCCCGTTCCAGCAAAAAGGTACGGGTATTTTCGCTATGCAATTTTTCGAGCGCAGCCATAATCGTTTGCTTTAAAATAAGCTCTTGCTTTGCATCATCGATTGTCAGACTATCAAAATAGTCGGCTAAAAAGGCGGCTGTTTCATCGTCGCCGAGTTCCCCCAGCACGGAAACCGTTTCCGCACCGTATTCCGCCGTATCTTGGGTAAGCATGTTCTGAAGCGCCTCGTTTAAGGCGGGGGTAAGTTCCGACTTTACCGCAGCGAGGTAAGATAACGCTGCCTTTACCAACGTCCGTTGTTGGGATTCATAATCTTCCAATACGGTAACCGCAACTTCCGTCAGCTGAGAATCTTCATATCTTTGATATAGGCCGAAAAGAGATTCGCGGACGGCAGGGCTTTTAGTTTCCGTAAAGAGGCGGTCAAAATCGCCATGCAACGTTTCAAAATCCCGCTTATCAACCTTATTTACTACCTCAAGTATTTCGGATTCCAATCCGTACTGCAATGCTTGCCGAGCTTTTTCAATCTCATCAAGCTCTTTGTTCCTCTCTTTCGGCTGTTCGTTCCCGTTTTCCTGAGCATCCTGTTCTTGCTTTATTTCCTGCGACGGGTCTATCTCGTTCATTGCTTTTGATGGTGAGGAGACTGTAGTATCAGCAGCTATACATATCGGTGCAACAATGCTCGACACTGCGACTAACATCATAAAAACAAGCTTTTTCATTCAATACTCCTGCTTTCATTATCGGAATTCCAAGATTTTAGTGTTAAGAGCCGTCGATACTTTATATAAAAACCATAAAGACTGCAATCGGCAAAGGGATTCATAATTCTTAATTCTTAATTCTTAATTATGAATTACCTCTGCTTGCAGTTTTTGGGTCTTTTTCATATACTGGCACGCACTATGGACGAGAAAAAAAATGAAATAATTACCTATGATGATTTTGCAAAACTGCAGCTGAAAACCGGCAGAGTCTTGGAATGCGTAAAGGCCGAAAATGCGGAAAAGCTCTACATTCTACAGGTTGACCTCGGCGAAGAAAAGCCGCGACAAATCGTTTCGAGTTTAGTAGACTACTATACTGCCGAAGAGTTAGTAGGTAAAGAGATTGTCGTGCTCGCAAACCTCAAACCCGCTAAAATGCGCGGACATGTTTCCGAAGGTATGCTACTTTGTGCGGAATCCGCAGATTCATCGGTCTGCGTCCTGCTAAAATCTGAAACACCGGTACCGGTCGGTACCGATATAACTTAGCGAGCATCAGGTCAAACCGTTTTCCATATTTGCGTATGCACGAAATCGAATTAAAAGCGCATCTTGAACATCCCAAAAAAACCGAGGCGCTGTTATCCCGTATCGCAGATTTTTCACTCCGCTGCGTCAAGACCGACCGGTACTGGACA
>ENA-OWND01001887-OWND01001887.1-metagenome-genome-assembly--contig:-NODE-1887-length-11991-cov-8.003435_pt1 | contig 11991 bp, 9 predicted proteins | sample MGYA00245342_ERZ651119 | MGnify/ENA primary metagenome ERZ651119 (study PRJEB26857, sample SAMEA4031756) | metagenome | biome: human; feature: oral; material: saliva | place: Philippines | collected 2014...
TATGAAGATAGTCAAATTGCATTTGAGCAAAGCACTTCTTTTTCACTAAGCCATAACTTAGAGAAAACGTTGGTTTGATCAAGGCATTTGTCAGCCTAGATGGAATAACAGATGCGCTTTCAATGACAGCGTTTTGGCAGATCGAATTTCGTTGCGTGAGCATTTCAACTAAAATCTGCGCGCCAAGGGATAGGCCTCCAATAAGGAGAACCGAGCCACCAAATTCTTTATCGATAAAAGAAATGAGCCGACTTGCGTTTTTCTCGATGCTTATAAAATCATTGTCACTACCTGCATGTCCGTCAAGGATTGGCAGCACAACGTGATACCGACTCTGTAGCAGCTCAGCCTCGGCCTTATAATTCCACCAAGATAAGCCGCCACCATGAAGCAACATGATTACGTCGTTATTTTGTTTTCCAAACTCTATTGTTTTCATGGCTGCTCGAATCAGTTACTTATCTTGAATTTCCTGCGAGATATCTTTCTATATTCTGCAGGAAATAATCCTGTATTGTTTTTAAAATTTGCAGCAAATCTTCCTGCATTGGAATATCCAACAGCTGAAGCAATCTGCTCTATTGCAAAGTCTGTAGAGGTCAGGAGCATTTCCGCATGACTCATGCGTCGCTGCTGGATGTATTCAGAAATAGTACAGTGATATATGCATTTAAAGGAGGTTTTCAATTTTGTTGTACCCATGCACGCAATTCGAGCAAGCATAGCGAGTGGAAGCTCGGTGTTGTAATGGTCATTGATATAGGAGGTAACATTGCTCAAGGCATCTACGTCCTGTTGAGATATCCTTGTACAAAGATCATTTTTGCTCTTTTTCCCATGTTCATAAACAAGAGAAACGGCTTCTGCAACCTTAGATTCGTAGAACAACTTTGCTGGTATGCCTTTACCTTTATAATCCCAAACTTGCTGTAAAAGATGCGACATCTCCGGAAAGTTAAACGTTTGCCCTATTCGACTGAAAGCCTCATGTGGCGGAATGTAGTCATCAGGATATCTTTCACTTAAATATTTTTGATAATATGCAGGAAATACTTCTATGCCCACGGACCGAACTGGAATGTTCTTATGAAAAATAGCCTTATAGGTTTCATGTCCTCCGTAAAAGGATTTTACACATCCTGCAGTTAGACGACGGTAAGGAGTTAGCTCTTCACCAGATACTGAATCGTAATAGGTGATGCTTAAACATTCCGGTGTGTTTAGAGAGACAAAGCTATCTTCAAAGAAATAAAAATCGTGGATTTTGATATCAAACAGATTCTTTTCTCCATAAACCCAGTAATATCCACAGGCTACTTCCTCTGGAGCAAGATACAATTTTCCAGCAGGGCTGTAGTTTGGCGACGACTCTATTTCAACAAATCCACTGCGAGTAAGCCAATCCTCGTAAAATTCACTGATTCCCATGCAAGCACCTCAGAATCATACAAATCGGACAAAATTACATACTAATCGGACGAATAACAATTAGTAGAGCTATTTCGATTTCCCTGATATTTTATGCTGTTTTTTAAGGTTAGATGCAACTAACTTCATATTGTTTTAGCGTCTTTTGGATTTCAATATGAATGCAAATGGAGGTCATTAATCATGACAAACAAAATGAATATCAAGAAACAGAGCCTTACAGTTAAGGAACTCATTACGGTCGGCATTTTTTCGGCGCTCATTTTTCTATGTATCGCGTTTAGTGGGGGTCCGTTTGCAATGTTCCCTGCTTTAACTTTTTATTATCCAGTGGGCGCTGCACTTCTTGCTGGACCTGTATATCTTCTATTAGTAGCAAAAGTTCCAAAAACAGGACCAATTTTTATAGCGGGACTATTAATGGCAACTTTTTGTTATGTAACAGGAATGCATATTGGTATGACCATTGGATATCTAATCGGCAGTATGCTTGCGGAGCTTGTTGCATGGTCCAGACGTTATAAAAGTATAAAAATTAATATTTTGTCTTACGTTGTTTTCTGTCTTGGCGGAACTGGGTCATATATTGCCTATTTCCTTAATCCGCAGGCTTGGATAAGTCGAATGTTGGAGAAAGGCACGCCCCTTGAATATGTAGATACGATGACAGCATCTGTTAACCAGTGGGTTTTAGTGACTATGGTAGCAGGCACGATTTTAGTTGCTCTTATTAGTGGTTTTATCGGCAGTAAGCTACTCAAGAAGCAATTTGAAAAAGCTGGGATAACGTCATGATTTGGAGCGCGTATACAATAAAACATTCTGAATCACGATTTGATCCACGCACTAAATTCATCCTACTTGTTCTATGCGTGATTTCTTCAACGATTGCAACATCGCTTCAATATGAGAGCGTGCTTGTTTTTGCGGTTGTTGTATTTGGGTGTGTAAACGGAAAAGTTCGTAGGTCACTTCTTTATGCAGTTTTTTATGCCATTTTTTATATGGTGACGTTATTTATTATGTCGCTCGAAAAAGGAATACTTTATACCGTCTTTACAGCTTGGCTGGGCTTGTTTTATACAGTCTATCCTTGTGCATTCTTGGCAAGTATTATTCTTTCTACAACTAAAGTTAATGAATTTCTGACCGCGATGAACAAAGCGCGCATCCCTAATAAGATTGTTATTCCTTTAGCAGTTATGCTTCGATATATACCGTCAGTTTGTGAAGACTGGAACCATATAAAAGACGCCATGCGACTTAGAGATGTGAGTCCCTCTTTATTTGGATTTTTTAAAAACCCAGCCATGATGGTGGAATGCCTTTATGTCCCGTTGTTAATGACGGCCTCCAATACGGCTGATGAGCTTTCAGCTGCTGCGGTTACACGTGGGATAGAGAATCCAAAACTACGCACTTGCCACCTTCAAATTAAGTTCCGGAAAAGGGACTGGATTGCTATCGCTTTTGCAGTTTACGTACTTGTTTTGGGTTGTGTTTGGAGGGGTTTATAACGCATGATCGAATTCAGGCACGTATCCTTTTCGTATGACTTGCACGGGGAGCAAGAAGATATTCGCAAGAAGGATAGTTTGCACGATATCAATTTAAAAGTGAACGATGGAGAATGTGTCCTCCTCTGTGGAAAAAGCGGATGTGGTAAAACTACAATAACTCGCCTTGTGAATGGGCTTGTTCCAAACTTCTATACAGGTAAGTTGACTGGAGAGATTCTGCTTGATGGGTGCAACATTCCAGAAATGCCAATATACGAAGTTGCATCTCATGTTGGGTCAGTCTTCCAGAATCCAAGAACGCAGTTTTTCAACGTGGATACAGATAGCGAAATTGCTTTTGGTATGGAGAATCTTGCATTACCAAGAAAACTGATTGAAGAAAAAGTAGCGTCCACAGCAAAAGATTTGGAGATTGAAAGTCTACTTAAACGAAATATTTTTTCTCTTTCAGGAGGAGAAAAGCAGAAGATTGCCTTTGCCTCTGTATATGCTATGAGCCCATCCGTTTTTTTGTTGGATGAGCCATCATCCAATCTAGACATTGAAACGATAGCTGCTTTAAGAGCCCATATCAAAAGGCTTAAATCTCAAGGGAAAACTATTTTAATCGCTGAACACCGACTCTATTATCTGATGGGAATAGTCGATCGAATTGTCGTAATTGATGAGGGGCAAATAAAAAAGATTTTTTCTGCCAAAGAGTTTCAAACTTTGACCGATGAAGAACGCCAGGGCATGGGTCTTCGAACTACTAACTTGCAAATAGAACTTCCCGAAGTAATCAACGGAGAAGCGAGTGATGTAAAACTAGAGCTGAAAAACGTCTCTTTTTTCTATAAAAATAAAGCTGTGATAAGTGATATCAATGCAAAGTTTTCACAAGGTGAAGTTATTGCGATTGTAGGAAAAAACGGCGCCGGAAAGACAACGTTTTCCCGGGCTCTTTGCGGACTACATAGAGAAATAAAAGGAGATTATTTCTGGGATGAAAAGGCAGTCTCAAGGAGGAAGCGACAGAAAATCTCTTATATGGTTATGCAGGATGTGAACTATGAGCTTTTTGCAGAGAGCGTAGAGGCGGAATGTTCTTTCGGAATAAATAGACCAGATTCACGAGTTATTACAGAAACGATGGATACGCTCGATCTGTTATCTCTTGCCAAACAACATCCAGGTACGCTTTCTGGTGGACAAAAGCAAAGGGTAGCCGTTGCCGTGGGGCAAGTTTGCAAAAAAGAAATAATCGTCTTTGATGAACCTACCAGCGGACTAGATTATGAAAACATGTCCAGAGTGGTGAGAATCGTCCAAAATCTTTCTGAACAGGGAAAAATTATATTTGTTGTTACGCATGACTTTGAATTTTTTTGTAAAACATGTAATCGCATGCTTGTGTTTTCAGATAGTGAGATTAGCTGCGATTTAAAGTGTTGTGAAGACAACAAAGAACAGATAAAGCAAAAGTTCTTTTCCGCCGTAGGTGAAAAAAGAGGTGATTTGTTTGAATAAAGTTCAAGAAAATCCAGTTAAATTACTTCTTAAATGGTCCGGTGATGATAAATGGTACTTATTTATATCTGTATTGTGCGCATTCTTGAGTGGATTATTTGTAATTGGGCCGTATGTAGGCATTTATCAGTTGATCGATGCTGTTCTGCATGGAATGCTGACAAAGCAAGTATTAATAGACTGTATTGTCTTAGTGACCGTAACGACAATTCTTCGCATGATCTTACTCGGCCTGTCAGGCGTACTCTCGCATAAAGGCGCTTATAACGCCTTGTTTAAGGTACGTTGCATGATTATAGAACATCTTGCTAAAGTTCCATTTGGGTACGTCAATGAGCGGAGTACAGGAGAAATCAAGACAGTTTTGAATGAGGATATTGAGAAGTTAGAGCTGTGTCTAGCCCATAATATTCCAGAGTTTGTCAGCTACTTTACAGGCCCTGTAGTTATTTTTGTCTATCTCATGACAGTGAATATCCCGCTGGCACTTATTTCCTTGGTCCCTCTATTTTTGGATATTCCAATAATGATGAGTGTGTTTAAAAAGATGTCCGAGATATTGCCAGAGGCCAACACATCTCTTTCCAACTTTAATTCTGTTATGGTTGAGTACGTCCGAGGAATGCGTTTAATTAAGGCGTATCAAATGGGCAGTAAATCATTTAAAAAATTTAGAGAAGCTATTCTCGATGGAAATAGAGCGTGGAACAAGATTTCGAAAAAAACCGCACCTTTATACGCAGTATTCATTTTATTACTTGAGTCGGGGCTTTTATTGATTGTTCCACTGGGCGGAAAGCTGTTCCTGCGGGGATCCATTACAGAGAGCGCGTTTCTCTTGTTTGCTTACATCGGCTCTTTATATTTAACGGAATTGCTTCCGCTCCAACAACTGTCTAGTAATTTTGCCCAGGCATTTAGTGGTATTACAAAAGTAGAGGAATTGCTGGCGCTTCCAACTTTTGAAGGTGGAGATACTTGCCCTGAAAGCCATGATATAGAGCTAAAAGATGTGAGCTTTTCATATGATGGAAAAATAAATGTGCTTGAAAATTGCAATCTACGTATCCAAGATGGTGAAAAGATCGCTGTTGTAGGCGCATCTGGAGCGGGTAAAAGCACAGTTGCAGCATTGATTGCGCGTTTTTATGACGTGGATAAAGGAGAGGTTTTGATTGGAGGAAAGAATGTCAAAAAAATCCAGTATGAAACACTCCTTGAACATATTTCGCTTGTTTTTCAAAAAACTTTTCTGACACAGGACTCTGTTTTTGACAACATCCGCATGGGAACGAACGCATCTTTAGAGCAGGTGCGGAAAGCAGCAAAAGGTGCACAAATTGACGATTTCATTATGTCGCTTCCTGATGGATATAACACAAAAGTCGGAAGTTATGGCTCTCGGTTTTCCGGCGGAGAAAAACAGAGAATTGCCATCGCGAGGGCAATTTTAAAAAATGCGCCAATTCTTATTTTGGATGAAGCAACGAGTGCTGCTGATCCAGAAAATCAGATGGAAATTGATAAGGCAATCAGGAACCTGTGTATGGGGAAAACAGTCGTCATTATTGCTCATAGACTTAGTGTGGTTGGAATGTGCAATAAGGTTGCGGTGGTGGAGAATCATACTATTTCAGATTTTGGCACTCACAACGAACTACTTTTACGTAATAAGTATTATCAAAAAATCTGGAAAGACTATGAATTAACAAGGAATATTACTTATGGAAAAGGAGAGTTGGGAAGATGAGCGAGAAAAGTCTTTTCCATAAAGATAGCCAGTTTTACTGCGGTTTGATATTGACCGTCTGTGAAGGACTTCTTTCTGGATGTAATTATGTTGTAATTTATATGGTTCTCAAAATGCTGTATGACGGAACAGCTGATATGAGGAACGTCTTCAGCATATCCTGCCTTGTTGGAGCGATTTTTGTGATACGACTTGCTATCTATAGTATTGGCTATACACAAACTCAGATAGGCGGGGCTGGGGTCTCTAAAAATATTCGACTTGGACTTGGTGATAAGTTAAGAAAGATCCCACTATCCAGATTTACAGCAAAACACGAGGGACAATATATCAATATCATGACGGCAGATGTAAATAGCTATGAGCAGATTCTGACGCACAAGCTTGCAAGTCTTGTAAAAAATGGAATCTTGTCATTAATAATTATCGCCTTCACGTATGTGCTCTATTCTCCTGCTGCAGGTATTCTGGCTAGTACTCTTCTTTTGTTGATTCCAGAAATGTTGCTATCATTCAGAATTGTAAAAAAGTATGGTGTGGAAAAGAACTCGGTTACGGCAGAAGCTATAGGACAAATAGTCGAGTATATTGACGGAATTCAGACTTTTCGTTCCTATGGAATGGGCGGTACCAAAAATAGGAACACAATAGATGTTATGCGAAAATTTAGCACGGTCAGTTATCAATATGAGGCGCATGGTATACCGGTTAATTTTTCTTTTAACATTGTCAATTGGCTTACTGTTCCACTAGTCATGTGGGTTGGGTTTCTTGCATGGCAAGCGGGTGATATTCAAGCAATTAGTTTTTTGTTTCTGTGTATGCTGCCAATGATTTTAGCCAAGTTGGTTACCGCGATTTCAGTTGATATGTTTAGTTACAGGAACCTTCTGATATCAAAGAAAAATATTCAAAATGTGTTGACAGAAAAAGAGGAAACGAAAAGTGCTGATGTTTTTCTCCCAAAGAAGTATGACATCTCATTTCACGATGTGTCGTTTTCCTATGTACCTAAAAATCCTGTTTTGAAAGAAATGAGATTTTTCATCCCACAGCATGGATTAACTGCAATCGTGGGAGATTCTGGATCTGGTAAATCAACAATTCTGAATTTGATTGCAAAGTATTATGATTCGGAAAGTGGAGAAATTAAAATAGGGGAGCAGTCGATTGCTCACGTCAGTTCAGAAGATGTTCTAAGCTTGATTTCAATGGTTGATCAGGACACCTTCTTGTTTAATGACACGGTAAGGGAAAACATACGCTATGCAAAACCCTCTGCTACGGATGAAGAGATAGAAGATGCTTGTAAAAAAGCTAACTGTGATACGTTCATTTGTAAAATGGAAAAAGGCTATGACACCCCTGTTGGCGAGAATGGAAATCTACTTTCCGGTGGTGAACGCCAGCGACTTTCGATCGCTCGTGCCATATTAAAAGACAGCCCAATTTTACTTCTTGATGAAGCAACATCCTCTTTGGATATTGAAAATGAATTAGCTGTAAAACAGGCAATTTCAAATCTTCTACAAAATAATAAAACCGTTGTAATGATTGCTCACACACTATCTACTATAAAAAATGCTAATCAGATTCTTGTGGTGGCTGATGGGAAAGTTGTGGAGTCCGGAACTCATAATCAGCTTTTGTCGTTGAATGGTAAATATTCTGATATGTGGAATGCCGAACAACTTATTACGGCATAACGTAGATTGAGATTTAACTTATAAACGAAGAGTGCTATAAGGGTTATTTTCCGGCGAGGAATATCAAATTTGATTACTTTTCCACTGCTAAAACAACATACTCCACGTGCTTGGTGTGAGGGAACATGTCCACAGGCGTAACGCGCTCAATGGCAAATCCACTGTCGAGAAGAACCTTGAGGTCCCTGACCTGAGTTACAACGTTGCAGCTCACGTACACGATTTTCTTCTGGGCTAGCTGAGCTGTTGCCTTAAGGAAGGCAGGTGTTGAACCTGCACGAGGTGGGTCAAGAATAATAACGTCAAAGTTCTGGCCGTCTTTTGTTGTTGCACTAGCAATGAGAATTCAAGCGTATCCAAACAAAAGCTCACTATCCATTTAGATAAATGACCCGAAAATTCATCTTCATAATATTCCAACAATCAAAGCCTGAATCGCCGCTACAAACGATATGATCAAAAACGGAGTGACTACAAAATGTTCCTTGATTGCCAAATGCTTCATCCAGTTGCCGAGCTCATAATCAGGATGCCCCTCTGTTCCGGGGATGACAACCTTACTCTTATGTTTTCCTTGGAACAACAGACAATCCAGCAAAAAGAAATCTCCTAAGTTCAATATGCTCCACTGAATATACCCCATCCAAAAAAGATTCCAAAAGCCCGAAATGCCTGTATGTACAAGACTTGCTATTGAATATATGAAACAAATCCCGCAAATTACAATTGTCATGATGAAATTTATATTTTTCTCCTTTTTTGTCATCTGTTCAGGTGCAGCTTTCTGAATTGCCTTTGGATAAGAATCAAAAAAGTATCTCGGATTAATGAGCACCAAAACTGCCACTGCACCGTTAAAGATTGCGGCTATTGCAATCCCGTCCAGAATCGCTCGTATATAATCCATAAAACTATCTCCTTAGCAAATTACATTCTTTGTCGCCGCATACTATGTTTATAACTTTGCTGTGACAGAAAATCAAAGAGTTTTGTTCACGCATAACCTTATAACCATAATGGAATAATTACCGTTAAAACGAATGCCAGGATAAGACTTATTCCGCAAAATACAACAAGCTTCATCACTTGGCTTTGGCATTAAATCCAAAGTTATCATTTCTGTAGTCTCAATACGGCAAAAAGCAGTTCTGTAGTTACAACCCTTATGTTTCCAGTAGCCAGAACTGTTGTCAAATAGTCTAAAAAAGAATTCCGATTATTTGCCGAAACCGGGGCAGTTCTTCGGAATCCCTTGATTTCAAGCCTTTTCTATACTGTTTAGTCCTTCACCCTTGACATCAATACCACCGTCTCCACGTGCTTGGTGTGAGGGAACATGTCCACAGGCGTAACGCGCTCAATGGCAAATCCACTGTCGAGAAGAACCTTGAGGTCCCTGACCTGAGTTACAACGTTGCAGCTCACGTACACGATTTTCTTCTGGGCTAGCTGAGCTGTTGCCTTGAGGAAGGTAGGCGTTGAACCTGCACGAGGTGGGTCAAGAATAATGACGTCAAAGTTCTGACCGTCTTTTGCCAGAGCTTGCATGTAGCGAGTAGCATCGTCGCAGATAAATTCGGCTTCAAGTTTGTTGTTTCGAGCGTTTCTGCGAGCCATTTGAATGTTGTTTTCAACCTGGTCAACGCCAGTGAGTGAGAGGTTGATGCCTTGAGCTTCGGCGGCGTGTGCTAAACAAAGTCCAATGGTTCCTGTGCCGCAGTACGCGTCGAGGACTCGCAGGTTGCTGGCCTGCGCGGTGCCGACGGACTCGGAGCCAACAAGCTCGCAGTCAGCTAGTGCGCCGTCGATGGCCAGCTGGTAGAGCACCTCAGTTTGTTGGGGGTTTGTCTGGTAGAAACTGGTTGGGCCAATCTCAAACGTGCAGCCCAAAAGCTTGTCACTCATAGACGTTGAGCCCCAAAGCAGACGGGTTTCTCGCCCTAAGATTGCGTTGGTGCGCTTCTGGTTGACGTTCAAGAAGATGCTGGTCAGCTCGGGATGCGCCTTGCGAAGCGCGGCAATAAACTCCTGCTCATGGGGCAGATGTTGGCCGTTGACCACCAGCACCAGCATGACATCGTCGGTGGCATATCCGCAGCGAACCACGCCATGACGAAGTGCCCCTTTACCGCGATCTTCCTGGTAAGCGTGGATGTTGAACTGGCCAGCAAGATAGGCCACGTCGTTGAGGATAGCACGAGCTCGACCGTCCTCTACCAGGCATTCCTTTGAAGCAATAATTTTGTGCGTTCCGCTTGCGTAGAAGCCGGAGCGAACCGTGCGACCTTTGCCCGGCGCAAATGGCGTTGCTGCCTTGTGACGATACGCCAGAGGCTCGTCCATTCCACGGATAGGCTCGATAGTTACGTTATTGATGCTTGCCAGCGGGGCGAGAAGTTCTTCTACCTGCGCTTGCTTGCGCTTAAGTTGGATAGGATAGGGGACCGAAAGCCATTCACAGCCTCCGCAGCTACGCGCAATAGAGCATGTTGGTGTCTTGTATCCCATAGTTCCTCTCCAAATCTTGGGTTACTACTATACCGTTTGCGGGCTTAAATGGCACGTTGAGGGGATTGTTGTATCTAATATGTTTCATTTTTTGTATCGTTTCCCGTTTGCCTAGAAAACCGTTAAGCTAACAGGCACAGTATTTTGGCGAGACAAAAGAGGTGGACTATGGCTCTCATCAGCAAAATTGGTATTATCGGCGCTAATCATGTTGGCGCACATGTTGCAAATGCCCTGCTTTACCAGGGGCTTGCTACTGAGCTCTACATTAGCGACACAAATGAGGTCCTCTGCAAGGCTCAGGTAAACGACCTGCTGGATGCAATGCCATTTTATCCACACCCTGCTCGCGTTTTTGAGCTTGATGACCGTTATGAGGAGCTTGCTGGTTGCGACATTATCGTTAACGCCGCAGGTCATGTAGCTGCTGCTGCAGGCAACCGCGATGGCGAGCTCTTCGTTACCACTGACGAGGCCAAGAAGTTCGCTAAGCGCATTGCAGACGCAGGCTTCGATGGCGTTTGGGTCAACATTGCAAACCCCTGCGACGTTGTTACCACTGAGCTCCAGTATCTGACCGGCGCCAATCCAAATAAGGTCATCGGCTCCGGTACCACGCTGGACTCCGCTCGACTCCGCCACGCACTTTCCGGCGCTACCGGCTATCCAGCATCTTGCATCAACGCTTGGATGCTCGGCGAGCACGGCAACGGCATGTTTGCTTGCTGGTCGCACGTTTCCATTGGCTGCCTCACCCTCGACGAAGTTGCAGCTCAGACGGGCAAGACCTTTGACCTCCCAGAGCTTGAGCAGGCCGGACGCATGGGCGGTTACGTCACTTACAGCGGCAAGCAGTGCACCGAGTACTCCATTGCAAACGGAGCTGTCGAGGTCATCAAGGCTATTGTCCACGATACCAAGCTGATCACGCCAGTCTCCACGCTGCTCAACGACGTGTATGGCGTTTCTGGCTTCTACTCTTCACTTCCTGCAGTCATTGGTGCCAATGGTGTCGAGAAGGTCTTTGTGCCCGAGCTCTCCGACTCCGAGATTGAGGCATGGCGCAAGTCTTGCGAGCACGTAAAGGGCAACATTGAGCAGCTTGGTTGGCTTGAGGTAGACGCTCGTATTGACTAGCGTGACGCGGGCTGCGAGCTCTGCGACGGGCGCGAGGCTGTGGCTGCGAGTAGGTAATAGTGCACACCGAACACACCTTGGGGGCTTCTCCCGAGGTGTGTTTTTGTGTGATCAAGCTGTTTCTCCTCATTTTTTGATTGGCTCTGATTGCGAGCCTGAAAAGCTCATCATGTCTGAGTAAATTTACTCAGACATGGTGAGAAAAACCGGCAAAACACTCAGACTTGGTACACTTTTCCGGCAAATCGTTCAGACTTGGCGAGAAAATCAGGCTCCACGGAAGCGCTCATGAACCACACACCTGAATCCAAAAGGTACGTCACGAAAGGCCCGCCTAAAAAGTGCAAAGAATCTGTATTTGAGCCACCGATTCTTTTGCAAAATCAGGCAAATCCACAGAATCTTTGATGCATTTAGGCAAAATCCACAGATT
>ENA-OWND01001903-OWND01001903.1-metagenome-genome-assembly--contig:-NODE-1903-length-11910-cov-7.874905_pt1 | contig 11910 bp, 7 predicted proteins | sample MGYA00245342_ERZ651119 | MGnify/ENA primary metagenome ERZ651119 (study PRJEB26857, sample SAMEA4031756) | metagenome | biome: human; feature: oral; material: saliva | place: Philippines | collected 2014...
GCACAAACAACGCCACCACCGGTAGCAATACCTTCGCCAAGAACGCCACCCTCACCAACTGCTACTACCTCAACGCCTGCGGCACAGCACAGGGCAAGCAGGTAACCGCCGACCAGCTCATGAGCGGAGAAGTGGCTTATAAATTGCAGAACGGCAGAAACACGCAGTTCTGGGGACAGCAGCTCCGCACCGACGACGAACCGCAGCTCACCGACGACGCGGCGAAGCGGGTGCATGAAGTGAAGTTCAGCTACAACGGCAACGTGGTCGCCACACGCTATGCCACCCACGGCAAAGCCATCTACGGCGCTTTACCCACCGAACCAGACCTCTTAGGCACACTATACGACCCGGCAAAAAATTACGCGCTCACCTTTGAGGGCGGATTCAATACCGGCACCGCCGTCGATAGAGACCGCACCGTGGCTGTAACAATACTCGTAAGCAACAACTTCGAGATTGCCACGAAGGACGACTGGAAGGAGTTCTGCAGACTCGTCAACAGCGGAAAGACCAAGCTCGACGCCAAGATGATCAAGGACGTCGACCTCGGAGGAGACATCGCGATGGTGGGTGCTTATCCCAACAGGTACGCCGGCACGTTCGACGGACAGAGACATACGCTGACGCTCAACTGGGATGCCGGCGAAAGTAAGGACATAGCCCCTTTCAAGAATGTGAAAGACTGCATCATCCGCAACCTGCGCACCAAAGGCAAGATTACATCGAAAGGCAACTGGATGTCCGGATTGATTGATGAAGTGCATGGTAGTGTCACAATCTCGAACTGCGTCAGCGACGTGGCTCTCAAGTGCAGCTATAACGATAATGCCTGTGGAGCAGCCGGAATGATTTCTTATATGAGCAATGAGGGTATCGTTACCATTACCGACTGCATCGTCAAGGGCAACATCAACGCCACGACCGGCGCAGGACAGAAAGGCATGGGCGGATTTGTATATGCCCAGCATGGCACCTGCACCCTGACCAACTGCCTCTACATCGGCGAGAACAACGCGGACAACACCAACAACGACTGCCACACCTTCGCCGACAAAGCCACCGTCACGAACTGCTACTACCTCAACGCCTGTGGCACAGGTCAGGGCACACAGATTACCAAGGAGCAGCTCAAGAGCGGCGAAGTGGCACGGCTGCTGCAAGGCGACCGCACCGAGCAGTTCTGGGGACAGGATCTCGACACGGACAACGAGCCGCAGCTCACCGACGACGCGGCGAAGCATGTGTATAAGGTGGACTTCACCTACAACGGCAACGCGGCTGCCGCGCGCTACGCCAACCGCGGCGGACATATTTTCGGCGCGCTGCCCACAGCGAAGGACCTTTTAGGCACGGCATACAACTATGGCTATTATTATGCCCTCACATTCGCCGACGACTTCTCGGCTAACACCGCCGTCGATGCCGACCGCACCGTAGCCGTTACCATTGTCAAGAAGGCTATCGAAGATGAGTTGGAGATCGCGTCGAAGGACGACTGGAAGATCTTCTGCGACGCCGTGAACAGAGGCAAGAAACATTTCGACGTAAAGATGACCGCCGACGTGGACCTGGGCAAGGACATCATCATGGTAGGCGAGGAAATGCTTATCTTCTACGCCGGCACGTTCGACGGACAGGGACACACGCTGAAGATCGACTGGAACGCCGGCACGCAAGGCGATATAGCCCCGTTCAAGTGTCTGGGCGAAACCACCATCAAGAACCTTACCGTCAAAGGTCGGATAACCTCGGACGGACACGGACTGTCAGGAATGGTGCTCTACGCGATAGGGGCGCTCAACGTCTCCAACTGCGTCAGCGATGTGGACATCACCTGCGGTTATGACGGCGAAAGCCAAATGGGAGGCATAGTGAACTTCGTGATTCACGATGCCCAAAGCGTAAGATTCACCGACTGTGTCGTCAAAGGAAAGTTACACGCGACGAAGGAGGCAGGCAGGGAAGGCATGGGCGGCTTTATAGCGTATCGTGGAGGCGATATGCCGTGCTACTTTGAGAACTGCCTCTACATCGGCGAGAACAACGCCAACTTCGGCTACGGCGGCTACACCTTCGGTCCGAACGCAGTCCTCACGAACAGCCACTACCTCAAAGTCTGCGGCATAGCACAGGGCGAGCAGGTGACCGAGAAACAGCTCAAGAACGGCTATGTAAGCGAACTCCTGCAAAAAACCCGCAAAGACGCTTGCCACTGGGCACAGGTGCTGGGCGACATGCCGAGCCTCTACCGCGAGGCCGACAAGATGAAGCCCAACTATGTATATTACGACACGGCGAACTATCGCTGGGCATGCGAAAACTTCGTGCTCACCGACGGCACACTGCTGCCTATCGGCATCAACTTCCTCGCCGCCAACGTAACCTACGATCGTCCTTTCAACAGCATGGGTACTGCCACAGTATGTCTGCCATACGAATTGCCTCATAACGGAAGTTTCAAGGCATACACCCTCTCGGAGAAGCAAGGCAACAGTAGCACCGTACGTTTCACGGAAGTGAAGAACCAGCTTGAGGCAAACACTCCTTACCTGCTCGTGGCTGACGGCACACCACAGCTCGGCGGCACGAACATAGAGGTGAGAAACTGGGACATCGACATTTTTAAAGAAGCCGGTGAGTACAAGCTAATGAGTGCGAAAAACAACATGGACAACGATGCCGCTGCTGCCGCTAACGCCTACATCCTGCAGGACGACGGCAAGTTCCACAAGGTAACGGCGGGCACCCCTGCTGCCACGATTCCTCCCTACCGTGCGTTTATCACGCGTAACAGCAATGGCGCCAAGGAGATTTCCATCATCTTCGACGGCGAGACCACAGGCATCGACGGTGTGACGGACGGCACGACGGGCACGGACGGAGCAGTGTATGATCTGCAAGGTCGTCGCATGGCTGACCGTCTCAACGACGCCACACGCCACCAACTGCCAGCAGGCGTTTACATCGTCGGCGGACGGAAGGTAGTCGTGAAGTAAAAAACATCCGTCAGGCGTAGGGGCGTGATTCATCACGTTCCGCTCCACACGGGGAGACACAAACAATCGCGCCCCACGCCATGACAATGAACCCGACGCCAACGGCTGACGCCACGACAGGCGGAACGTGATGAATCACGCCCCTACGGCTGACGACATGGTTCTCAATCAATTTTTAAACATTCAAACAAAATGAAAAAGTACATCAAACCAGAAATGACATCGCAACTCATTGAGTTGGAAAACTGCATCCTCTCAGGCTCCATCAACGTGCCTATCAGCGAAGACCCCGCAACAGGTCCGGCACTGTCGAAGGGGCTTAACCTCTTTGGCGACGAGGAAACCAATGACAGCAAGAGCATCTGGGACTAATAGCAGTCAATAGATACGAATATTACTGCTGTCAGCTAAAACTTTTTAGACAATGAAAATCTGGGCTGTATTCCAAAGTGAATACAGCCTTTTTTATCCAAATCAGTTCGGAATCTATTGAGTTTGGGGTATAACGTACATTTGTCCATTATCCAAAAACGGTCATTAGAGTCCTTGACTGATTTCGTTTGATTGTTGAGCAGATGTGCTGACGTTTCATCGAAGGCGTAGCGGGCTACGGCGAGATGAAATGGCAGTGCAGATGTCGGCAAGCGGACTAAAGCAGTCAAGGAAGCATGACGGCAATAATAAATCTAAGCAAATGCGTCCTAATGAACCGATTCGGGACTATATATATAAAAAAACTTACAGAAATTATTTGATATTCAAAATAATTTTGTAACTTTGTCATCGGAGGTCATAGCGATGATTGTTTGTAATTCTTTGTAATTGAATACTATAAAGGTACAACTATTTTCGCTGATCACCAAATTTACAGACGTTTGTAATTCATCGAACTCACATTAACCAAATAAAAAAAACAACGATTATGACAAACGCCAAGAAAAAGGACTATTCTATCAACCTCTAAGGCATGACGGAAAGGGCTCGGACGCGTGCCGTGTCTCTTCCCGCTCGTATTCTGTTAAAAACGATTCATTTAATTTTCCAATTTCCATTTAACTATGAAAACAAAAGAAATCATTCAGAGGCTCTGCCTCTTCCTGCTTGTCCTCGTGCCGACCATGCCGGCAGGGGCAGAGGACATCCGTATCGGCTCGAAAGCCGACTGGCAGACGTTCTGCAACCGCGTGAACGGTGGCGAGGTCACCCTCAACGCCGAGATGACCGACAACGTTGACCTCGGCACGGACATCATGATGGTGGGAATCAACAACGATTATTCCGGCACGTTCGACGGGCGGGGATATACGCTCTCCTTCAATTGGACTAACACAGGCGAAAGAACAGCCCCTTTCAAGTATGTGAATGGCGCCACCATCAAGAACCTGCGCACCCAAGGAAAAATCGCATCGAACAATTTTGCGTTGTCCGGATTGATTTATTGCGTGGCCGGCACAACCACAGTCTCGGGCTGCGTCAGCGACGTGGATCTCATGTGCAACAATCCATATGTCACAAACCAATTAGGGGGCATGCTTAGCTATAGAAACTACGGTTCCGTCGTTACCTTTACCGACTGCGTCGTCAAGGGCAATATTACCGCCATGACCGACAAAGGCAAGAAAGGCATGGGAGGATTTATAAATAATGATTGGGCAATCAACACCACCATGACCCTGAACAACTGTCTCTACCTCGGCACGAACAACGCCGGCGACGAGAGCTACACCTTCGCCCCCGCTGACGCCACCATCAACAACTGCTACTACCTCAACACCTGCGGCGAGGCGCAGGGCACACAGGTGACCGAGGCGCAGCTGAAGAGCGGCGAGATAACGAAACGCCTGCAAGGCGACCGCACCAACGCTTGCTATTGGGCACAGCAGTTGGGCGAAATGCCTGATCTCTACAGCGAGGGCGACAAGAGCAAGACCAACTACGTCTACTACGACACGCCGAACGCCAAGTGGGTGTGCGAAAACTTCGTGCTCACCGACGGCAAGCCGCTGCCCGTCGGGCTCAACTTCACCGCCGCCACGGCGACCTACGAACGCGACCTCTCCGCCGGCAAGGCCACGGTGTGCCTGCCCTATGAGCTGCCCGTGCGTGGCTTCAAGGCCTACACCCTCTCGACCGTACAAGGCACCCCCAGCACAGTACGCTTCAAGAGAGTGACCGACAAGCTCGAGGCTTACAAGCCTTATCTGCTCACGGCCGACGGCGCGCCACGGCTCGACGGCGAAAACCTGCAGGTGAAAGCCTTCAATGCCGCCGCCCTGACCATCACCACCGGCGATTACAGCCTCGTGGGTACGACAGAAAACATGGACAACACCACAGCAGTAGCCGCCAACGCCTATATCCTGCAGGGCGACGGTAAGTTCCACAAGGTAACGGCGGACAACCCCACCGCCACAATTCCTTCCTACCGTGCCTATATCACTCGCAACGGCAGTCAAGGCGCCAAGCAGATCTCATTCATCCTCAACGGCGAGACCACGGGCATCGACGGTGCGACAGATGGTGCGATTGACACGGACGGCGCAGTGTATGACCTGCAAGGTCGTCGCATGGCTGACCGCCTCGACGACAACGCACGCCGCCAACTGCCCGCGGGCGTATACATCGGCGGCGGAAAGAAAGTAGTCGTGAAGTAAACTCTCTTTTCATCGTGGGGGCGCAATGCACAATATGTGATGCGCCCTACACGATGATAAAAAACGTCAAGCGTGATTTACATTCCGAATCCCGGAAACGGGCAATCCGTCAAGCGTAGGGGCGTGATTCATCACGTTTCGTCCTGACAATCTGCTCCACAATCAGACGAAAGAAGTTAGGAATCTATTGATCGCGATTGGGATAAACACTGACAGAATTTGGAGACTTTGCTAAACATTTTCAATTGAAAATGATAATAAATGAAAGAAAATCAGTACCTTTGCAGCATAGTTCGTATCTTCTTAAACGGGAAATGCGAATAGAAAGACAAAGAAACAGAGCCTTTAGTGGAGCATAATATGCTGACTGTCAATTTAATTGAGAGGTTAAACATTATTATATTCCACTAAATGGGTTAACATGTAATATTTCTTTTATGGAAGATGTCGTTGATTTAAAATCTTGGTTTTCTCGCCACGGCATAATTGGAGTACACTCCATTCTGCTCGCTTGGTTTAATGAAAACCTTGCTAAACCGGCACAATCATCCAAGATGATGAAAGCCAACTCAAATGACATAAAGTAGAAGAGAGTTTATGAAACTGGACAGTTCGAGTTCTCATTCTACAGCCGACGAAATCAAGCATTTTCAGATTGCTGAAAACAATGACTTTCCAGAGGGCAGACACATTTCTGAGCCAGACCGAGTGACTGGTTCAGTAGTAGAGAAGTGTACTGAAGCGAACATTGGTGCAGGACGGCAGGTCAATAAAAATACTACATTAGAGACATCACTGCCTTGGTGCTACCTATTTGTGCACCACAGGAAAGTAAAAGCCTTTGAAGCACAGTTAGAAAAAGACCAACGCAAGTATTTTATTCATACGAGCATAAAATATGCTCCCCGACGAGGAGACGGCAAAGGCATGAAAAAGACCGTCATTCAAACCGTCAGCGGACTTATCTTTTTAAGGGGCAAGGCAAGCGAGGTGCAGAAATATCTTGATGGCAAGTTTCCTTCACACCGTCTTTGCAGAAATTGCAGCACCGGCGAGGTGGCAGAAATCCCCAACAGCCGGATGGAACCCTTTATGCGTGTTGCTCAGACAGACCCTGACCGCATCCGTTTCCTCCTCCGCCCTTTTATATACTACTCCAAGAACCGTACCTTGCTCCGTATAGTCTCCGGCGACTTTGCCGGACTTGAAGGATATGTCATCCGCATAGCGCGTGACCGCAAGATAGTGATTGATGTAGGCGGCATGGGCGTAGCCATAGGTGGCATTCACGCTGAACGTTTTGAGGAAGTAGGCAAGAACGAGACAACAAAGCAAGATCGTGCTACATTCCATAAACGCAACCTGCATGAGCGCAATGCTTTCATAGACCGCTACTTCCATAAAGTGACCACAGCACAAGAAGTAGCTGTACAAACAGAAAATATAGAGATGCTGCGTATGCAAACCCTTGCCGACATGGAAGACGGAAGTTTGGAAGTAAAAGAAGTCTACGAAACCCTTTATTTTATGATAGAGGAAATAGGCTACTACTATGCCCCATTCATTGAAATCTTCAAGGACGAACTGACCCCCATTTTCGCTGCCGGCAAAAAAGTGATGCAGGGGTTAGAACGCATCATATCCTCCTTGACACCAAATGGCGACCAACGCCAACGCTGGGAGGCAGAGCTTGAAGAACTGAGGGCGAACTATGGATATTTGTTTGAATAATACGGAAAATGATTTCTTCACCTATTCCAGTCAGATGGTATGACTATATATACGCATGATAATGCATCAAACCTCAAATAAGATTTAAATTGCATTAAAAGGAGTTTGATTGTGTTTTTTTACAGTCTCTACGAGAAAATGTCGTTCAAGAAATTCACCAGCCTTTGAAATCAGATCACAAGGTGCAAGAATTCTTCAACTTGATTTTTAACTTGTCCTGTTTACATCCGTTATTTCATTAGTATCTTCAAGAAAATTGAAGATGTCATATCAACATGTCATTTATCCATTATTTAGTGTATTGAACTTTTTCCCAAGCCTATTTATATTTTGTTTGAGCAAACTGCCCAGACGTTCTGTCCATGAAGTTTTGCCAATAATGGCTATAGGATTAGCATTTCTTTAATGTATATCCTCATGGAATAAGACTTAATAAGTCGGTAATATTTTCTGACCATTTTTATAGAGATTTATTATCGCTATATTGTTAATTCGTAGAATAAAATAAATTTGTCAACTGTTACTATACTTGGGAGTATTTAGCATCATTGCTTTTCAATTACTACAACCAATAGAAATGTAGAGAGAAATAGTTTCCATTGTCTGGATTCATTAATAAGCGAATAGGTACAATTAAATCAAGATTTATGTGGAGGATCATATACAAATGTTATAAAAATAGTGTATCAGAATGGAGAAAAATATAGTAATATATATTAAAAACAAAAAGACTAACATTTATAGTAACATCAAATTATTATTTTTAAAAATAAGCAATAGCAAATTATTTAAAGACTCTTTTTGGGCTGTATTTGGAAATGGTATAGGTAATGCATTGATGCTCTTTGCTGGTATAATTATAGCTCGTTTACTTGGAAAAGATTTGTATGGAGAATATGGTATTGTTAAAACAACAATGTTTTATATCGCTTCATTTGCAACGCTAGGGTTAGGAGTTACATCCACTAAGTATATCGCTTCACTTATAAGTTCAAGATCTTCGCATGTAGGAAATATAATATGCGATTCAATTAGCATTACTTTAATATTTAGTGGAATTATAGCAATCTTTCTTTTTATTTCAGCACCATATCTTGCAGTTTTTTTAAATGAAACAAGTCTAACTATGCCCTTTAAGGCTTTAGCAATTGTAATTATATTTAAAGCAATCACAACAACCCAAATAGGAATTCTTGCAGGCTTTAAAAAATTTAGAGAGATTGCTATAAATAGTATATTATCTGGCATTATAATGCTTATACTATGCATACCTTTAACGTATGAATTTGGTTTAAAAGGATCTTTATTAACTCTTTTATTATCTCAAATCTTTAACTCTGTTGTAAACTATTTTAGTGTTAGAAAAAACACTAAAAATGTATCATTAGTAAAGAATGTCAGTTATAAGAAAGAATTAATTTACTTTTCTTTCCCAGTTGCACTTCAAGAGAGTTCATTTACCATTTGTAATTGGGCAGCTATTATGATGCTAACAAAATACTCCTCATTGGGTGAGGTGGGGCTATATACTGCATCTGCGCAATGGAATTCGATAATAACTATGATTCCGGGGCTCTTAATAAATGTAGTTTTGTCTTATCTATCAGGGTCTGTAAACGAGAAACGGCTGCATAAAAAGACCTTAAAACTTATGTTGTGCGTAAATATTATAACAACTATTATCCCATTTGTCATAGTTTATTTTATGGCAAACTTTATTGCAACTTTCTATGGTGAGTCTTTCTCCGAAATGCCTTCAGTCTTAAGAATTTTAACTTTTAGTACAATACTCGAAGCTTGTGCATCAGTCTACAAATCAGAATTATTAGCCCTAGGGAAAACCTGGTTTTTGTTTTTGATTCGTTTCATAAGAGATTTGATATTAGTAGTATCTGTTTATATATTGTTAAAAAATGCAGGTGGAAATAATGGTGCAATAATGTATTCATGGGCAGTTGTAATAATGTCAGTAATTTTTCTTCTCTCGCTATTTATTACATATAAAATAGAGATTTATAACAAATGATAATAAGAAAAAAAACAACCCCTAACTTTTCTTTAGATACCGGAGTAACAACTGCATTAAAGTTTGCATGTAGTATAATAATTGTTCTACATCACTATTCTCAGCATATCGTTTCTGAATTTGGTAATGCTAATGTAATTACAACAGGACTTAGCTCTCAAGGAGGCTATTTAGCAGTCTCCTTTTTTTTCTTTCTCTCAGGATATGGTTTAACTGTAAGTCTTAATAAGAAACAGATGACATATGTTGAATATTTCAAAAAGAGGTTATCAAGGGTGTATATGCCAGCGATTTTAGTTACAATTATTTGGATTATGGCATTAAATATTCTTCATTGTGAAACTATAGAAATTTCACACAAAAACATAAACATACCTCCAATATTTCTAGGTTTCTTAAAATCAATATTACTTTCATTCTATGATCCAGTTCTTTGGTTTGTAAAGATTATAATTCTTTTCTATGGATTACTCTTTCTGTATAAAAAAATAAAGATTTCAAATAAACTATTTGAAATAATAATATTGCTAATATCCATCCTATTTTGTACTATATTCGTGGGATATACTATAGGTGCATTTGCTTCAGTTTCTACACCATCATTTTTTATCGGTGTTTATACTGCTGACAATCCAAATATGTCAAAAAAAAGATATATACAGTATGTAGTAATCGTGCTAACTATGGTACTTTTATCTCTCTTATTGGTGGGTGATATTGTATTATCTGTGCATGGATTGATTAGTATATTTATGTTATTGCTTATGGTTTGTATTTTCTCTTATTACAATATATCAATAAGTACACCGAAAGTATATGGTGATATTTCATATGACGTTTATTTGGTACATAATAAGGTAAAAATTCTGTTAATACATTATATTAACGATATACCGTTGAGTATATTCATTTTATTTACAACTATATGTGCTATTTCATTTCTTTGGTTAAGAAATAAGGTGATGATCGGTATTAAGAAACAAGCAAAATTATAAACAGCGGCAATAATATGTCTAACCATAATAAATATATCAAAAATAGAACCATTGTAAATATAATAATTGCTACAATGTATGTTCTCTTTTATGATTTCATATATAATGAATACGTATGTACATTATTTAATGAAACGTATATACCTTTAAATAGGGTACAATATGTAGAACTAATTTTATTTGGTGTAATTCCTATTTTATTTTATAAGGGATTAAAAAATATAGCATCTATATTTTCAGTATTTACATATATATTAGCATACATACCTTTCAATGAAACATTGGCAGTAGGTGGATGGCGAGAAGATTATATGGACTATAGATATATGTTCTTTATCTCTATGTGTATATTTTTTATAACGGATAGTTATACCATAGGAGAATATATATTTAGAAAGAAAACCAAAATTAATTTCATTACCTTTAGATCTATTTCATATATACTACTTATTTTAGTTATAATATTAAATACAAGCAACTTGCACTTTACCAATTTCATGCAAAACAGAGGTGATTTGTACAATTTACGTGCAAACCTAAAAGTTGTTGGTGGAACTCCTATCATATATTTAATTTATTGGTTTAAAAATATTATACTGCCGATTCTATTAGTTTCTTCTTTAATTCGTAAAGAAAAGCTTCATCTAGGTATATCTTTTTTAGGATGCATTAGTATGTTTATGATAGATCAACAAAAGATAACATTTTTAGCACCATTTGCAATTGTGATATTATACTATATCTATAAAATGAATAGATCTTTTTTTAGGAACACCTTTCATAATATGATAATTGGATTACTAATTATTCTTCCTTTTTTATGCTATACTTTTAAAGATATTTCTGATACCTTCTATGAGATTGCTGCAATTTTAATTTATCGTACACAATGTATAGAAGGTCAGGAATTGAATACGTATTTAAACTTTTTTGGTCACGACGGACTTAACCCTTATACATATTATTCTCATATCGGTATCATTAATTTTATTACCAATGACTATCCATATGGAAATTTAGCTTTAGGAAAAGCTGTAACGAATGGAGGTTCTAATGCTAATGGTATGTTTTGGCTTATGGATGGCATTGCTGCTGGTGGAATTTATGGATGTATTTTTATTGGTTGCGTTTTTGTCCTTATAAAATCCTTATTCAATGGTATAAAACAAAAATGTAATGTTGAAATGTTTGCTATTATATCATTGTTTGCAATGTCAATGACCATGAATGTTTCTCTTTTTACAGCGATATTATCATGTGGATTATTACTGCTCTATATATTATTCATATATGTAGACTTTAGTTTTATTAATAAATAACGTGAGTTCGACGAATTTAGAATAAAGCAATTTGTGTGTCTAATGTCCTTTTTACATTGATGCACGGCTTCTTTGGAAAGAAGCAATATGCTGCAATGGCTCCCAGTAAATTGACCACGAAATTGTCAAAGCATCTATGTCTGGAGTGCTCTACCTGTGCAATGTTCTTCAGTTCATCATTTACAG
>ENA-OWND01001907-OWND01001907.1-metagenome-genome-assembly--contig:-NODE-1907-length-11890-cov-4.291593_pt1 | contig 11890 bp, 1 predicted proteins | sample MGYA00245342_ERZ651119 | MGnify/ENA primary metagenome ERZ651119 (study PRJEB26857, sample SAMEA4031756) | metagenome | biome: human; feature: oral; material: saliva | place: Philippines | collected 2014...
TGGGATTTACCTAGTCGATAAGAATCAAAAGGTCAAGAAAGTAATGACAGACTTTCACGATGAAGCAGCGCTTGAAAAACAGCTAGAAGAGATTTAAATAAAAGAAAGAGAAGGGAGAGCTTGTATAAAAGTTTCTACTATTATATAGGCTTTAAAATAGCATGAAAGATTTTTTGAAAAAGGTTTTAATACTATTTACCGTCCTGTTGATGTCGATGCCATCCGGTGTCTTGAATCTAGGGACTTCAGTTGTTCGAGCTGATGATCCTCTGAATATTGAGACGAGACGGATTGATGAGCATACAACGATTACACAAAATGGGTGTTATCGTAAGATTGAAAAAACGGACGCAACGGACTGGACAGTTCCGCGGAAACCAATTGACTTGGTTATCCTGCAGGATGCCAGTGGATCATTCCGAACAACTATTCCAAGTGTAAAGAATGCTCTTAAACGTTTGACAACATATGTTAGTCCAGAACAATACGATGAGACAAACCCTCATCTTGTTAAGACTGACGACCCTCGGACAACTGACCGCGTTTTTGTAGCTTCTTACCAAGGTTTGGATCAGGTGCGTTACTTTAATAATAACGATTTTAGTGGTAACCCTGCGGATACATTTACCGATCCGAACACAACTGGTAAACACTACACCTATGGGAATAGCGGCTTAACAAGCGATCAAAATAAAGTCCATAAATTCATTGATAATATTGCAGTTGATGGTGGGACTCCAACTGTTCCAGCCATTGAAGATACGATCGCTCAGTACAACAGTGTCAAAGGAAATATGGAAAATGGTCGTAAGACAGTCTTCCTCCTGGTAACGGATGGGGTAGCTAATGGTTACCGTCTGCCAGGATCTAACACAGTTGTAATGGATAAGAGCTATACAAGAACATGGGATATTCAACGTGCTTGGGGAGTGGATAGCTATCCAGAAGCTGCTCAAGATATTACTAGTCGTGCCAATGAATTGAGAACTGCGGGTAATCAGCTAAAAGCAGCGGTTGGTTCAGAAGGTTCTGTCGTTGTTGGTTTCTGGGAACGTGTTGATAACTTCACTGAACCATATTATCAATATGGTCGTGCTTATCTGAATGGTTTCGGTAACACTATCAATATTGGAGATAATCGTTCCGTTCAAGCCATCTTCCACGATGCACTTCAATCCATGGCTTCACCAGACAAGGTTGTTAACGGCAAGAATGTTTCCTTCTATGTTAATGAGCAAAATAACATTGATGTATTCTCGCAAAAGATTTTGGAATCAGTAGCGGCTGCTCTAGTTAAAGATGATATCACTGGTGAGTTTGATATCACCGAAGGCTACAAGGTAGATGCTATCCGAATCAATGGTAAGAAGATTGTTCCAAAAGTAACAGACCCTAGCAAGGAAATCCGTGGTACAATCACACAGACTGGTAACAAGGTTAAAATCTCTGTTCCAGATAGTGTCTTCAACCCAGGTAAAAACAGCTTTGACTACGACTTGAGTAAGGAAGCTCGCGCACCTGAGACAGATGAAGATAGCGAAGTAGATCCTCCTGAGAATTATGTTCCAGAGAAGGAAGAAATCACAGTTCCAGAATTGACTGGTAAATTTAAAGCAGGTGACTTCGAAACACGTCAAATCGGTGGTCGGAACCAAACAGTAGAAGTTCAAAAACTGGAATACTGTTATCCAAGTGCAACGAAGACAGTGAAAGATGCGGATGCTAGCAACGATATTGGTGTCATTCCGGATCCGTTAGAGTTGACTAAGAAACCATCTTATTCTGCACAACTAAGCAAGAAAGACGAAGAGTTCACTTACACTGTCGACTACAACTTCAATAACGTCCCTTACGAATTTCAAAAGAACGTTATGTTGACAGACCCAATTGACTACCGCTTGGAAGTGGTGAGTCATTCTGCTCAAGGTCCAGATGGACAAAGCTGGCCAACTCGTGTGGTAACTCAAAAGGATGCTGGAGGCAACTCACAAAGCGTCGTTGTAGCAGACGTTCCACCGCAAGGTAAGGATTATAATTACCTGATCATGAAGAAGGCGAAACTGAAAATGACAGTCCGCCTGAAAGAAGAGTACCGTAAGAACCAAGCCAGCAAGGCTTACTTGGCAATCTTACAAAACAACAATGGTTACGGTTTAGTTAACCAAGGTAACATCATGTGGAATGGTGAAGATGATTCGCCAAACCAAGATTCCCACGCTAAGACAAAAGACAAGGCAAGTACGATTCGTCGTTCAAACCCAATTTATGTTAAACCACCACTTGATACAGAAGTAGACAAGAAGGTTAACGAAAAAGAACACGAAGGTCTACAAGCAGATGGCGAAGAGTTTGAATATAAGGTAACTGCTCCATGGCCAGGTATTGCTGATAAGTTCACCCTGACAGATACGGTTGTAGATGAACTTGAAATTGTACCAAATTCAGCTAAAGTAACAGTAGCAGGCAAGTCTTACAATGCTTTGACCAAAGCGATTTCAATCAATGGTCAAACAATAGAGATTACACTAGATAAGACTCAATTAACTTCGTTGAACCGTTTGATCTCTCGTCGTGGTGGAAGCGAAGTACAGGAAATCGAACTGATCTTCAAGGCTAAGATTCGTCCGGGCGCTGACCTTTCTAAATATAAGAAGAATGGTGCGGTAAACATTCCGAATACAGCTGATGTTATTCTAAATGATAAGAAGAAAACTTCGAAAGAAGTAACGGTTACTCCACCGAAACCAAAAGAACCAACTGTTTCTAAGAAGATTAACAACACCTTGGATAGTCTGGTAACCTTCGATGGTCAACCATACACTTACAACATCACAACAGCTGTGCCAAGTGATGTAGCAGGCTACAAGAAATTTGTCATTAGTGATAAGCTGGATGCCGATCTCGAATTTGATGGACAAGCAAGCATCAGCGGTCCATTGGCAGACGTCTTTGAAATCCAAACAAATGGCCAAACTGTTACTGCAACAGTTAAAGAAGGTAAGTTCGCAGAACTCGCTAAATATTCATTCGTCGAACTGACTATTCCAGCAAAAGTTAAAGCTGGTGTGACAGGTAAGACTATTGAAAACAAGGCTAAGATTTCATTTACTAATGAAAACAATGTGGCTAAGGAAGTTGAGTCAAATCCAGTAACGGTGACTCCTCCACCAGTAACTAAGAAGATCAATGAAAACTTGGATCACTTGGATATTGCAACTGGTCAGCCATACAAGTACAATGTTAAGACTACACTTCCAAGTGATATCACATCCTACAAAGAATTTGTGATTACCGATACTTTGGAAGATGAGTTAAGCGTTATTAATGAAGGTGCAGACAAACCAGTTATCAGCGGTCCTGCTGCAGACTTCTTTGACGTGACTGTCAGTGGCCAAAAAGTAACGGCAACAATGAAAAACTTTGCCGGAGCAAGTGCCCTAGCTGGTCAAGAAATTGAACTGGTTATTCCAGCGAAAATTAATGACGGTGTCACTCGTTCTAACATTCCAAACAAAGCGACATTTAGCTTTAAGGATAAAAACGACCATAAAGGTGAAAAAGAAACAATTCCTGTAACGGTGACTCCACCAACAGAACCAAATGTTTCTAAGAAGATTAACGGTGATCAAGATAATGCAACGATTGCTGCTGAAACAGATTTCACCTACAATATTAAGACTACTTTGCCAAATGATATTGATACATACAAATCATTTGTCATCACCGATACTCTAGATGAAAATCTTGGAGTGGTGAACCCAGAACCAAGCATTTCTGAAGAAGCCAAGAAATTCTTCGATATTACTGTTTCAGGAAATACTGTTACAGCAACGATGAAGGACTTTGCCAAAGCAAGTGCTCTTGCAAATAAAGAAATCGAGTTGGTCATCCACGCTAAAGTGAAGAAAGAATCTGTTCTTCCAGAAATTCCAAACACGGCTAAGATTACTTATACTAATAAGAATAACGAGTCTAAGGAAAAAGAAACAGAGCCAGTTAAAGTGACTCCTCCACCAATTACGAAGAAAGTAAATGGTAAGGATCAAGAAGACTTGGCAAGCTTAACAAGCACCTTCAAATATACAGTGGATTCAAAAGTTCCAACTGTAGCAGATAAGTTTGTACTTTCTGATACCTTGGAAGAAGTCTTGACCTTTGATGGAGATGCGACTGTAACGATTGATGGTCAAGCTGTGACAGATGTGACGGTTGCGAAGAAAGGCCAAAAACTGACAGTTACCTTCGATAAGGATCAAGTCAAGAAATATGCAGGCAAGGCTGTTCAAGTAGCCTTCGATGCTAAGATTAAATCTGGCTACACAGTTGACCAATTAGTTGCTAAGTATCCAAATGGAGATAAAGCAGCGATTCCAAACAAAGCTAGCTTTGTGGTCAATGACAATCCAGAAACAGAGAAATTCTCTAACCCAGTTACTGTTACACCGCCACCACCAAACACTCCAGAAATTGAGAAGAAGGTTAACGGTGCAGACAGTTACAATCTGCAAACCCGTCTTGAAGAATTCACTTATAGTCTGAATACAGCGATGCCAACAAATGCGACTGAATTCACCGTAACAGATGAACTGAAGTCCGTTCTTGAATTCGCTGGCAACAAGGGCGATGTCCAAGTGAAGATTGACGGCAAGGCTGCCAATGATCAAGCTACTATTTCTACAGATAAGAATACCTTGACAGTGGCCTTTGCAGAAAAAGCAGTGAAAGCTAATGCTGGTAAGCCTATCGAAGTAACCTTCAAGGCTAAAATCCGTGAAGGAGCAAACCTTCTGGATTACCTAGTTCCTGGTCAAGGCATCCGTATTCCGAACAAGGCTTCTTATGACATCGATCATAATCCTAAGTTCCATAAGGATTCCAATGAAGTACCAGTAACTCCTCCATCTCCAGAACAACCACCAATTGAAAAAGATGTCAATGATAAGGCAGAAGCAACCTTGGAAGCACGTGATGAAGAATTCACTTATCATGTGAAAACCAAGATTCCTTATGAGGCAACAGCCTTCAACATCACTGATACTCTGAAAGATGTTTTGGACTTCTCAGGTGAGAAAGGTCAGGCAGAAGCGACTGTAGATGGTAAGAAACTGTCAGATGATCATATCGCGATCAATGGTCAAACAATCACAGTTACACTGAACCAAGAAGAACTGAAAGCCAATGCAGATAAGGAAATTAAGTTAACCTTCAAGGCTAAGATTCGTCCAAATGCCAACCTAGCTGCCTATGTCGTTGGTGATAAAGTTGTTATCAATAACCAAGCTTCTTATAATGTAGATTTACCAGACAATCCTGGAGTTCATAAAGATTCAAATATCGTCCCAGTGACTCCTCCAAGTCCTGAAAAACCAGAGATTGAAAAGACTGTTAATGATGCAAAAGAAGCGACTCTTGCTAACCGTGACGAAATCTTTACTTATAAAGTGAAGACAAAAGTACCGTTTGATGCAACAGCCTTCTCTATCGATGACACCATTAAGGATGTTCTAGAGTTTGCGGATGCTGGAAGTGCTACTCTTAATGGAGAAGCTTTAGAAGCAGACCGTATCTCTATCGCTGATCAAAAGATCACCTTGACTTTGACAGAAGATCAAGTCAAGAACAATGGCGGTAAAGAAGTTGTTCTGACCTTCAAGGCTAAAATCCGCCAAGGTGCTAACCTATCTGGCTACATTGAAAAAGGTAAGACAGTCATCAATAACCAAGCGTCTTATAATGCTGCCTTCCCTAACGATCCTAACTTCCATAAAGATTCAAACATCGTCCCAGTGACTCCTCCAAATCCGGAAAATCCACCGATTGAGAAGAAGGTCAATGAGGCTGAGTCAGCGAACTTAGGAGCTCGTGATGAAGAATTCACCTACACCATCGACACAACTGTGCCGCTTGATGTTACAGGCTTCGCAGTCTACGATACGATTGAGAAAGTCTTAGAATTCTCAGGTGAAAATGGCCAAGCAAGTGCAACGGTAGATGGTCAACCACTAGATGCCAGCCACATTACAATTAAAGGTCAGAAGATCACAGTCAAACTGACAGAAGACGAAGCGAAAGCCCTAGGAGGCAAAGCAGTTCATGTCAGCTTCAAGGCTAAGATCAAAGCGGGAGCAAACCTGTCAGACTACATCGAAAAAGATGGTACGACACGGATTTACAACACCGCTAAATACAACTTTAACAATGACCCAGGAACAGAACAAAGTTCTAAACCAGTTCCAGTCATTCCACCAACCCCAACTGAACCAGAACTGAAGAAGGAAGTAAACGGTAAAGAAGCTGAAACATTAGCTAACCGTGACGATGTCTTCACTTACACTGTGAAGACTACTGTACCGCAAGATGCGACAGCCTTCTCTATCAGCGATAGTTTAGTTCCAGTACTTGAATTTGCTGGCGAAGATGCAGAAGCATCTCTCACACTCAATGGTGAAAAGCTGGATGCAAAACAAATCAAGCTGAAAGACCAAACCATCAGTGCTGAGTTGACTGAAGCACAAGTCAAAGCAAACGGTGGTAAAGAAGTTGTCCTCAACTTCAAGGCTAAGATTCGTGAAGGTGCAAACCTAGCAGATTACATCGAAGCAGACGGTGTAACGCGTGTACCTAACAAAGCGTCTTATGTGGCGAACTTCCCACACCGTCCGAAAGTTGAGAAAGATTCAAACATCGTTCCAGTGACTCCTCCATCACCAGAAAATCCACCAGTTGAGAAGAAGGTTAATAACAAGCCATCCGCAACTCTGGACAGCCGTGATGAAGAATTCACTTACACCATCGATACGAAAGTACCTGTCGATGCGACTGGCTTCAAGATTACCGACGAATTGAAAGACGTTCTTGAATTCTCAGGTAAGAAAGGCCAAGCAGAAGTCACAGTAGATGGTGACAAAGATGTGATTGAAGATTCACAAATCACTGTAGATAAACAAGTTCTGACAGTGACTCTGACGAAGGATCAAGTGAAGAAATACGGCAATAAAGCTGTTCATGTAAGCTTCAAGGCTAAGATTCGTAAGAATGTCAGCCTGGCAGGCTACATTGAAGCAGACGGCGTAACTCGGATTCCTAACATTGCTAAATACATCATCAACGATGATCCGAAGACAGAAAAGAGCACAGAACCAGTTCCAGTGATTCCACCAAGCCCAGAAGAACCTGGTATTAAGAAAGAAGTGAATGGTCAGCCAGAAGCAACGCTGAAAGAACGTTATGAAGAGTTTACTTATAAAGTAACAACTTCTGTACCTCAAGATGCGACAGCCTTCTCAGTATCAGATACTCTTGTACCAGTATTAGAATTCTCAGGTGAGAAAGGTCAAGCAACAGCGACTCTCGATGGTCAAGAAATTGATGCCAACCGTATCAACGTTGCAGACCAAACAATCTCTATGGCTCTGACAGAAGACGAAGTGAAAGCGAATGGTGGTAAGGAAGTAACCTTGACCTTCAAGGCTAAGATTCGTGAAGGTGCAAACTTGTCTGACTACATTGAAAAAGGTAAGACTAGCATCCCGAATACAGCTTCTTACACAGCAGGCTTCCCAAATCGTCCAGAAATCCATAAGGATTCAAACAGAGTACCAGTAACTCCTCCAACTCCAGAAGAACCTGGAATTAAGAAGGATGTCAATGGTAAGGAAGAGGAAACACTGGCCAACCGTAATGATGAGTTCACCTACCACATCAATACAAAAGTACCGTTTGATGCAACAGCCTTCTCTATCAATGATGAACTGAAAGACGTTCTTGAATTTGCGGATGGAACAGGTCGTGCGACTGCTAGCCTAAATGGCCAAGCTCTTGATGCCGATCGTATCTCAGTCAATGGTCAAACCATTACTGTTAACCTAACCGAAGACCAAGTCAAGAACAATGGTGGTAAAGATGTGAACCTAACCTTCACAGCTAAGATCCGCCAAGGTGTCAACCTATCTGGCTACATTAAAGATGGTAAGACTAGCATTCCGAATAAGGCAAGCTACCGAGTGGACTTCCCGAACAACCCAGGCGTAACTAAGGATTCTAATGAAGTCCCAGTGACTCCTCCAAGTCCAGAAAATCCACCGATTGAGAAGAAGGTCAATGAGGCTGAATCAGCGAACTTGGGAGCTCGTGATGAAGAATTCACCTACACAATCGACACAACTGTGCCGCTTGATGTTACAGGCTTCGCAGTCTACGATACGATTGAGAAAGTCTTAGAATTCTCAGGTGAAAATGGCCAAGCAAGTGCAACGGTAGATGGTCAACCACTAGATGCCAGCCACATTACAATTAAAGGTCAGAAGATCACAGTCAAACTGACAGAAGACGAAGCGAAAGCCCTAGGAGGCAAAGCAGTTCATGTCAGCTTCAAGGCTAAGATCAAAGCGGGAGCAAACCTGTCAGACTACATCGAAAAAGATGGTACGACACGGATTTACAACACCGCTAAATACAACTTTAACAATGACCCAGGAACAGAACAAAGTTCTAAACCAGTTCCAGTCATTCCACCAACCCCAACTGAACCAGAACTGAAGAAGGAAGTAAACGGTAAAGAAGCTGAAACATTAGCTAACCGTGACGATGTCTTCACTTACACTGTGAAAACAACTGTACCGCAAGATGCGACAGCCTTCTCTATCAGCGATAAGCTGGAAGATGTTCTTGAGTTTGCGGGTGAATCATCTGCGACTCTAGCAGGTGAAGACTTGAAGGCAGACCAGATTACAACAGACGGTCAAATCATCAAGTTGACCCTGACAGAAGATCAGGTGAAAGCAAACGGTGGTAAAGAAGTTGTCCTCAACTTCAAGGCTAAGATCAGAGAGGGTGCAAACTTGTCAGCTTACATGAAAGCAGACAAGGCAGAAGTACCGAATAAGGCTTCTTACACAGTTGGCTTCCCTAACAAACCAGCTGTAACGAAGGACTCTAACGAAGTACCTGTCACTCCTCCATCACCAGAACAGCCACCGATTGAAAAAGATGTGAATTCAAAACCTTCTGAAACAATTGCAGATCGGACAGAAGAATTCACGTACAACATTCATACAACTATGCCTCAAGATGCGACAGGCTTCACAGTTACCGACGAACTGAAAGACGTTCTTGAATTTGCCGGTGATGTCCAAGTCACTCTTGGTGGTAAGAAAGCAGACGCAGCTGTAGCGAAAAACGGTCAAACTCTGGAAGTAACCTTCCCAGAAGAGACTGTCAAAGCAAATGGTGGTAAGAAAGTCCAAGTAACCTTCAAAGCGAAGATTAAAGCGGACGCAGACTTAACTCCATATGAAACAGCTAATAGCTACTCTGTACCAAATACAGCTTCTTACTTGATTAACAATAATCCAGCAAACAAGAAAGAAACTAAGCCAGTTACGGTTGAAGTTCCAAAACAACCTGGACCAGAGGTTACGAAGAAGATTAACCGTACATTGGATCACTTAGATGTTGACCGTGATGTTCCTTACATGTACAATGTCAACACACAAATTCCAAAAGATATCCGCCTCTACAAAGAGTTCACCGTTACGGATACTTTGGAACCAGTTCTTGAAATTACAGGAACTCCTGTAGCTTACGTGGATGGTTATGCAACAGACGCTGTGGAAACAAAAGTGGAAGGCAATACAGTTACTGTAACAGTGAAAGACTTCGCTCGTATCAGTGGCTATAAAGAAATCCAACTTTACATTCCAGCTAAGCTGAAAGCAGATAGTGACTTATCAGCTTACGAAAACCAAACTGTTCCAAACAAGGCAACAATTGCCTTCAAGGATAGCAATGGCAAAAACGGCACAAAAGAATCTAACCCAGTAACCGTTCGTCCACGGGACCCAGAAAAACCTGAGGAACCAAAACCAAACGAACCAGCTAAGACAGTAGGTCCAGCTGATGGATCTAACCCATCGACTGCTTACCGTCTGAAAGAACTCAAGGAAGGCTTCCGCTTTGATGTGACAGCGAAGGTGCCAACTGATCCAGTTGATGAATCAGGCAACCCTATCAAAGACGCTCAAGGCCGTGATGTGAAGACTGAATTGAATAGCTTTACAGTAACAGATGAACTTGAAAAAGTTCTGAAGGTAGACCGTGTAGCTGTTAAGGTAGAGGAAAATAAAGTCGCAGAAGCCATTACGAAGATTACTGCTAAGATTGAAAAAGCAGAAAGCGACCTGAAAGAGCTCGAAGGCAAAGAGACAAATGGTACTTTCGCTAAGAAACTGGCAGAAGCTGAGAAGAAGGTAGAAGAGCTAACAGCACAATTGGCAGCAGCCAAAGAAAAAGCAGCAGCACCAGCACCTGCAACTCCAGCTCCAGCTTCAGATTCTGATGCAGGCGATGCCGCAGCGACACCTGCACCAGCAGACAACAACGCTGAAGTCGCAGCCCTTGAAGAAAGCCTGAAAGCAGCACAAGCTGAATTGGAACAACTAAAAGCAGATGGTGCCAAAGCTGGTAACCTCGCAACACCTGAAGAACAAAAAGTTGAACAAGATAAACTGAATAAGAACCTTGAACAACTGAAAGAGAGCAAAGAGAAACTCGAAAAAGCTCTCGAAGCATTCACAACAGTGAATGACAAGGGTGAGATCACGGATGAAGCTCTTGCGAAAATCGCCAAAGTAACTGTAGAAGGTCAGAAAGTTACCGTTGAAGTTACTGATAAGGCTGTTTTGGAAGCCTTGAAGGGTAGCACCTTCCGCGTCATCATCTATTCATCTATTAAAGACGGAGCAGACTTGTCTAGCTACCTGAACAAAGAGAATAATGAGACGAAGATTCCGAATAAGGCTACTGTAACCTTCAACGATAAACCGAAAGTAACGAATACAGTAAACGTTTATCCGCCAGAGCCAACTACACCGCCGACAACACCACCACATACACCACCGACAACACCGAATACGCCGCCACCAACTACACCTGATACGCCACCAGCGCCTAAGGGTGACTTGCCACCGGCACCAACACCAGAGCCAGAAAAACCTAAGAATATCTTGCCAAAAACAGGTACTTCTGATACTATGGTAAATGAGGTGATTATCGGAATGATCCTTGTGCTGATGGGACTTCTTTTGAGAAGAAAACCAAAGCATTAATGTAAGATAGTCCAGGAGAGCTATGCTCTTCTGGTTACTATCGTATTATTAGGAAAAAGATTAAAGGAAAATCATTATGGATAGAAAAAAGTTAATTAAGTTAGGAATCTCAGTGCTAGCTGTTAATGCTTTGGGAGCAGTAGCCGTTTATAAATATCCTGAGCTGACACATGTCCCTACTGTCTATGCAGAGGAACAGCCTGGTGAAGATGAGGAAATTCCAGATGCATCTGAAGCGCAAGCAGCAGCAAACTTTAAAAATCAAATGAATGATTTTGAAGAAGCAATCAAGGAATTCAATCCAGACGATTCAGATACTAGGGAAGGTTTGGAAGCTGCATTAGAAGATTTAGAAAAGTCTCATACTGATGCAGTTAATGCGATCAAGAGTGAAGAAGGAAAGAAAGGCTTTGCCAAGTACGAAGCTCGTTACCAAGCTTTAAAAGCAAAAGCTCAAGCCCTTCTAAATGGTGAATCACCAAAACCTCAACCAGATCCACAACCGCAACCGAATCCGGATCCGCAACCTCAGCCAAAGATCACTACTCAGGATGTTACAGTCAAAGAACCAATCCTTTATGGATCTTCAACAGTTAAAAATCCAGCTTTACCAAAAGGCACAAGAAACACAAAAGTTCAAGGTGTCAATGGTGAAAAGGAAGTAACCTACACAATCACTTTAACAGATGGCAAGGAAACAGGCCATGTGAAAAAGTCTGAAACAGTTATTAAACCAGCTGTAGACGAAGTCATCGAAGAAGGTACTGGTCCAGTCATTACCACTA
>ENA-OWND01001910-OWND01001910.1-metagenome-genome-assembly--contig:-NODE-1910-length-11879-cov-12.481563_pt1 | contig 11879 bp, 9 predicted proteins | sample MGYA00245342_ERZ651119 | MGnify/ENA primary metagenome ERZ651119 (study PRJEB26857, sample SAMEA4031756) | metagenome | biome: human; feature: oral; material: saliva | place: Philippines | collected 2014...
TGGCACCACCGAATGGATTTACTTTTTCAGTTGGAATCTTCAAGTCTTTGATGACCGCCATACTTTGTGCGGCGAAGGCTTCGTTCAGTTCAAAGACATCCACTTTTTCAAGCGGAATCCGTGTACGCGCCACTAATTTTTGAATGGCAGGGACAGGTCCGATTCCCATAATCGAAGGATCTACACCAGCTTCGGCATAGCCTTTCAAGGTTGCAAGGATTGGAAGGTCAAGTTCTGTGGCGTATTCACGTGTTGTCATGATGACACAAGCGGCGCCGTCGTTAATTCCAGAGGCATTTCCTGCTGTAACCGTTCCGTCTTTTTTGAAGGAAGGTTTGAGACCAGCAAGACTCTCAAGATTCGTGTTTGGACGGATAAATTCGTCCGTTACTTTTAAGTCGTCGGATTTTGTTTTGCGATTGAAGACTGCTACAGGAGTGATTTCGCTAGCGAAACGACCTTCTGCTTGTGCTTTAGCGGCTTTTTGTTGAGAAGCCACAGCAAAAGCGTCTTGTTCTTCGCGGGTAAATCCGTATTTTTCAACGATGTTTTCAGCGGTAATTCCCATCGCATCTTGTGAGTAGGCGTCCGATAACCCATCATTGAATAAAGAGTCTACTAATGTCACAGGACCATTTTTTGGAGCAAAGCGTTGTTGTAATAAATGCGGCGCAAGACTCATATTTTCCATACCGCCGGCTAAGACGATTTTAGCATCTCCTAGTCGAAGGACTTGTGCGGCTGAAATAATGGCTTTTAGTCCAGAACCACAGACTTCATTAATGGTTACGGCAGTACTTGCATGAGAAAGGCCAGCGCCAAGTCCGACTTGACGAGCAGGGTTTTGTCCAAGGCCTGCTTGTAAGACATTTCCAAAGATGACTGTATCAATTTGTTCAGGTGAAAGATTCGCTTTTTGGATGGCAGCTTTTGCGACCGTTGTTCCGAGTTCGATAGCGGAAGTTGTAGCAAATTGCCCGCCAAATTTACCAATCGCAGTACGTGTGGCACTCACGATGACGATATCATTTCCGTTCATATTTTCATTCCTTTCCAGTCTATATTTCCTATTTCGTTTCTATTTTATAAGATTTCGTATAAGAAACCTATCAATTTAGTACAAATAATTAGTAAAGAATTGTTTAAATTCCCTAACATTTAGTGAATTCAATTGTCCTAACGGCGAATTTTTGCTACTATAGTGTGTGCTAAGAAAGAACAGGAAGCTCAGTTTGTGTGTTTGGAGCTTCATTCGTAAAGGAGAACAATAAAACAATGAATATAGGGATAGATAAGATTGGCTTCTTCGTACCGCCGACTGCGCTAGATATGGAAACACTAGCAGAGGCGCGTGGAGTAGAGCCAGCTAAATACACGATTGGAATTGGCCAGTCTACAATGGCAGTAGCACCAGTGACTCAAGATATCGTGACTTTAGCCGCAAATGCTGCATTATCCATTATCGATGATGAAGACCGCGAATCTATTGAAATGATTTTATTTGGGACAGAAACTGGAATCGATCAATCAAAATCAGCTGCCGTATATATGCAACGTATGCTTGGATTATCAAACCGTGTTCGTAGCGTGGAATTAAAACATGCCTGCTACGGAGCAACAGCTGCCTTACAATTAGCGAAAGGTCATATCGCTTTAAACCCAACTTCAAAAGTATTAGTCATTGCAAGTGACATTGCTAAATACGGATTAAACTCTGGCGGGGAACCAACACAAGGTGCCGGAGCAGTCGCAATGATTGTTTCTGCAGATCCACGTTTACTTGTTTTAGATAACGAAACTAGCTTATTCACAGATGACGTGATGGATTTCTGGAGACCAAACTACTCAGCATATCCAATGGTGGATGGTAAGTTCTCAAACGAGCAATACATCCGTTTCTTTGCAGAAGTATGGAACGATTATCAAGCAAAAACAAATGCGCAGTTCTCAGACTTTGACGCGATTTGTTTCCATTTACCATATACAAAAATGGGGATGAAAGCCTTCAAGCCATTCTTAGAAGAAATGAGCGAAGAGGAACAAGAACGCTTCACAGCACGTTACCAAGAAGCAGCCGTGTATAACCGCCAAGTCGGAAACATCTACACAGGTTCATTATTCTTAAGCTTCATCTCATTATTAGAAAACAGTTCTGTATTAGTAGCCGGAGACCGCATCGGATTCTTCAGCTATGGATCAGGAGCCGTTGGGGAATTCTTCGCCGGCGAATTAGTCGAAGGTTTCGAAAACCAATTGCATATCACAGAACATAAAGCGTTGCTAGAAAACCGCAAAATGTTGACAGTAGAAGAATACGAAGAAATCTTCACAGAAGTGGTGGACGCAAGCGGTGAACAAACTTTCACACGCGAAGACAACAGCCCGATTACATTAACAGCCGTTGTTGACCACCAACGTCAATACACAATCAAATAAAACGCAAACCGTAGCCCGTATAAGGCTGCGGTTTTTTTGTTGAAGATGCAAAAAATAAAAATGTAGCATATATGTTACATTTCAAATTTTAAAATGAAAAGTAAAATATAAATGTTGAGATGATGCGGTTTTTAGCGGTCTATTCAACATCCCCGTTTTAGGCCGATTGCTCAAATTCGGAAGAGTGTAGTGAATTTTCTGAAAAAATCAGAAAAAATTTTTCAGTGATGCCTTAGTTCAAATTGTTCAGAAGCTTTAGAAACGTCGTCGCTATGCACTTTCTAACACCCAGCAGGGGTGACATCAAAATGAGTGGCACAACACTTTTTTTCATTTTTTTATAAAGGATTTGAATAAAGCATACCAAAAGTGATACCGAGGAAATGCCGATGGGATGCACTTTCTAACACCCAGCAGGGAGTACATCAAAATGAGTGGCGCAACACTTTTTTTCATTTTTTTATAAAAGCAGAAAGTAAATACGCACATTTTTTCGGGTTCTATAGTAATAGTAATGGGGAATAGTATTAAATGCGAATTAGCAGGAGTTGGAAATTTATTTCTTACTCCTGCTTTGAGGCTTTAAAGGAGAGAGCCCACGGGGCTCGAACCGGTACCCCATTACCGTTACTATAAAGAAACCCGGAAAAGAAATGTGCGTATTTAACACTCTTACTTCTTCACTTTTTGCTATTTTGTGGTATCCTATGTAAAGAGAAAATGAAAGAAAGTAGTAGCGCCATGAAGAAAATTATCGTTATCAATACCGGTGGTACGATTGCCATGAGTGAAGACCGCTCAACCGGTAACGTAACCCCAACAAGCACCAACCCATTAACAAACTCCGACACGATTTTTGCACCAATTGCAAGTGTCGTCGTAGAGGATCTATTTAACCTTCCGTCTCCGCATATGACGGAGGAAAAAATGTGGGAAGTTCAAAAGCGAATCGTTCAAGCGCAACAAGAAGGCTTTGACGGAGCGGTGGTGACTCACGGTACCGATACATTAGAAGAAACAGCGTATTTCCTAGAGCTAACAACAGACGGGAAATTCCCAATCGTTTTAACGGGAGCGATGCGTTCAAGCAATGAAATCGGAGCGGACGGGTTAGCGAACTTACGCAGTGCCATTATTACGGTAACGAGTCCAGAGAGTGTGGATAAAGGCGTTCTTGTCGTGATGAACGATGAAGTTCATGCAGCAACGTATGTGACAAAGACGCATACAACGAACGTAGCGACTTTCCAAACTCCAACTTTTGGGCCGCTTGGATTAGTATCCAAGAGTGAAGTGATTTACTTCCAAAAATTCTTACATCATGAATACTATCCAATTCAAGAACTCGTGGATAAGGTATACTTATTAAAAGCATATGCTGGAATGGATTCGATGTTATTTGATGCCATTGCCGATTCAGATGCGAATGGATTAGTCATTGAAGCTCTTGGAGCAGGTAACTTACCTCCAACGACACTTCCTGGGTTGCAACGTTGCTTGGATAAAGGAATTCCAGTCGTGCTCGTATCGCGTGCATTTAACGGTGTGACCTACGATGTATATAATTATCTTGGTGGAGGCAAACAGCTTCATGAAGCAGGGGTGATTTTCACAACAGGACTTAGCGGACAAAAGGCTCGTGTGAAATTATCGGTGTTATTAAGCGCTCATGCGAATAGAGAAACAATCATTAGAGCATTTCAAGTATAGGAAAGAGGAATAGATATGGTTAGAAAAATTGGACGAGTGGTTCGTCAATATGAAGGAAAACCGATTATTTACGGCATGCCACTAGAAGAGCTAACAGCTTGGTTTGAAGCAAAAGGCGAAAAGAAATTCAGAGCAGAGCAATTATGGGACTGGCTTTACCGCAAACGTGTAACTAGTTTTGAAGAAATGACAAACTTGCCAAAATCACTGATTGAGGAGTTACAAGAAGAATTCACATTCCCAGTGTTAAACGAACGTATCAAACAACAATCAACAGACGGAACACGTAAATTCCTCTTTGAATTAGCAGACGGCCTCTTAATCGAAACGGTATTAATGCCACAAGAATACGGCTTATCTATCTGTGTAACGACACAAGTAGGATGTAATATCGGATGTACTTTCTGTGCCAGCGGAATTATCGCAAAACAACGTGACCTTGTTGCTGGGGAAATCGTAGCGCAAGTGATGCACGTGCAACGTACGTTAGACGAAGTGTCTCCTGGGGACCGCGTTAGCCATATCGTAGTCATGGGGATTGGGGAACCATTCGATAACTATGATAACGTGATTAAGTTCTTGAAAGTTGTTAATTCTGATAAAGGTCTTGCTATCGGGGCTCGTCATATCACTGTATCTACCAGTGGTTTGGCTCCAAAAATTCGCGAGTTCGCAGACGAAGGATTACAAGTCAACCTAGCGTTGTCGCTTCATGCGCCAGATAACGATACACGTTCTCGTATCATGCGTATCAACCGTAAATATCCAATTGAAGTCGTGATGGATGCGATTAATGAATATATCGCAAAAACGAATCGTCGTGTAACTTTCGAGTACATCATGCTTGATCACGTGAATGACTCTGTGGAACAAGCGCAACAATTGGCCGACCTTCTTGCGGATAAGAAACGTCTTTCATATGTCAACTTAATTCCTTATAACAAAGTTCGTGAACATGACCAATACGAACGTAGTGGAAAAGAACGAGTAGTAGCCTTCTACGATGTTTTGAAGAAAAACCACATCAACTGTGTCGTTCGTAAAGAATTCGGACATGATATCGAAGCAGCCTGCGGACAATTACGTTCAAGCCAAATGAAACGTGACCGCGCTGAAAAAACAAAAGCCTAATAAAATAGAGCTACCACACCTCAGAAGAGAGGTGTGGTTTTTTGTGCGCAAAAATCAAACGAAAGTCGATATTTTTATAGGATTTTGATTGAAATCTACAAAAGAACTCTATTTTCTAAAAGAAAATTTGCTATAATATTAACAAAGGAAGCGGTAACAGAAACGGTTAAATTAAGATACAAGTACGGGAAGGAGTCAAACGAATGCTAGAAGTTCATATTCAGAATTTTTCATATGGGAAAAAAGAGATTCTAAATCAGATTGACTTAGAGCTTCCATCGTCTCAAATTATTGGACTAGTAGCACCGAATGGCGTAGGAAAATCTACGCTTATCCAGATACTGTCTGGACACTTAAGAAATAACGGTATTTCAGTGTGCTATCAAGGGAAGGATTATACAACCGATACATTATTTATGAGACAACATATCGTGAAAATGCCTGATCAATCTGAATTATACGATGAGTTAAATGGAATCGAGCATTTGAATTTCTATGCCTCGATGTGGAAAGTAGACCCTGAAACTGTTCAAACTGTGATAGAGCAGTTAAAAATGGAAGACTATATTCATCAAAAAGTGGGTGGGTATTCACTCGGGATGCGGCAACGTCTTTGTTTTGCATTAGTGCTAGTTACAAAAGCAGACTATATGCTTGTGGATGAAGTGATGAACGGGTTAGATCCTGATAATGTGGAATTAATTTCTAAAGTGTTGAGACAGTTACGGGATGAAGGAAAAACGATTGTGATGGCCTCTCATCTACTGAACAATCTCGATTCGATTGCCGACAAGATTTATTTCATGAAAGAGAAACGAATCGCACTGGAATATTCACCGCAGAAAGAAGGCGTTGATACACTACAATTGACCTTTATTTCAAAAGAGTATTTCGAAAAGTTTGTAGAGCAATTTTCAAGAGAAGTAGAAATAATGAATCGAGAAGGAAGACAGATTAGCATTCACCTTACGGATGGTGAGCTTCCAAAAGAAAGATGGAATTGGATACTAGAAAACATCCATCAGTGTAGTGAAATTAAGATTGGAGCAAAAGGTTGCTACGCACTTTATAAAGAACTGTACGGATAGTACAATCGAAAGTTTAAAAAGAGAGGAGAAGCTAGCATGAAAACACAATTACTGTTGATTGTTCGAAATCGATTAATGAAAATTCAGTTCATCGGTTATGTATTACTGATGGTTGTGTTTCTAGTGATGAATTTTCAACAAAAATCTTCTCTCAATGAACTTTTGAATAGCTCTTTAAATCAAGGCGATAAAATTCATTTGATACTAATCAATGAATATGAAGAGGAAGCGAAGAACAGAAGTTTAACAGAAACAGAGGAAAAATGGTTAGAGGATTCAGTTGCTTATCATCGTTCAGTAACAGCGTTTCAAAACCAAGATTATAAAACTTATATAAAAGAACAGATTCATTTTTGGGAGTTGCGACTTGAATTAAGAGATAAAGAACAATCGCCCCTTCCGATTTATAATACAATTGGATTTAATCCTAGTAAGCAGGAACAGTTAGAGTATAAGAATGTTAAACAACATTTAATGGAATTTCGTTCTTTAGAGGCGCAGGGACGTTATCAATTAGACGATATTTTACAAATGGTTAATCGAATATTTTGGATGGAATGGACAAGATATGAGGAACCGATGATGTATTGGTTGCCAGTTCTATTTTCAATCTTGCTACTATTTATCAGTCCAATCCTTTTAGACGATTGGAAGCATCGTAGTATGTTAGCTGTGAAGCCGATTCGTCAGTGGAAATATTTATTACAAAAGATGAGTAGTTACTGGTTGGTAAATATGGCCCTAGTAATTCTGGCTTTATTTGTAGTTTTCTTAGTACAAAGTTTAGCTTTTGGCTGGGACAACCTCACTACGCCGTTTCTTGTATTTCGTTGGGAAGAGGAGGCCCTCATGCTTCCGTTACAATTTATAGGAATCGCGTTACTCTTTGCAGCGTGTGTGCTCCTATTCTTAATCAATCTCGTCGCATGGTGTAATCAGTTGAGTAGAAATAAGATGGTAGGGTTCCTCGCAGGGCTGACGGTTATTTGGGCAGAGCCTATCCTCCATTCCATGAAGATTTATCCTTCTTTTGCGGACAAGTTGCCACTGTACTATGTGAACTTTGGCTCTGTCATCCAAGGAATGAAAGATGATTTTTATGCGACAGGTACGTTCACGATTGCAAACGGATGTGCCAGTTTACTTGTAGGAGCATTCGTGTTCTTCTTGTTGACAGTTGGAACTTCATGCTGGCAAGAGCGTCATAGACGAGGAGGTTCGGTATGAGTAGATGGGTTCAATTAGATAGAATGCATTTAAAGAAAAGAGGATTTTTCTATAAGATACCGCTTCTTATCTTAGTAGTTGCAGCGCTTGTTATGGGATATCATCACGTTACAGGAAAACCGGCCTTAAGAGATGTGATTGAACGACAATTTTCTCAGATAGATGATCTGAAAGATTCGTTTGAGAAACAAATGACGATCGATGAAGATACAAAGAAAGAGATGAATACTACTTTCCAGGCTCTTTACCAAACCTATGCACAAGAAAATGGGGTTTATACAGTGAAGGGGAAAACGGAACGGCTGATTCCGATTTATGAAAAGCGATTGGAATTGGTTGAGTTTCTTCTAGAACGTGGGTCGCAAGAATGGGCAGATTCGTTAGAGAGTCCTATGCAAATTAAAGCTAAACTCCAATTATTCCATTATTTAGTTGAAAAAGAGATATCCTACCAAAACTATTACCAGTATGGTGATTTTATACAGACGATTTTCCAACTTCTTGGCTACGGTATCCTTGTCTTCTTTTTCCTTGTACAAGTAGGGGGATATTTAGAAAGAAAACAACGACACCGAACGCTACTAGAAGTAGTGCCGCTTTCTAGCAAAGAAGAATTATTGACAGAAACGCTCTATTCTTTGAAATACTTTTATGTTTTTCCTAGTCTACTGGTGATTCTGTCTGTAGTGGCGTATGGAATTCTAATTCGAGAGAATGTTTTTCTGTTTCCTGTATCGTATATGACTAATGGGGAAACAATCTTTATTTCAGCGACCCAAGGAATCCTATTGGCGATTGGATATCCATTGGTAGCAATTGTTGGATTATTCATTGCGCAAATGCTGCTCTTTTCTTTGATTAAAGATACGATGGTGTCGACGATTGTTCTCTTTATCCTTGGATATTTGAGTGTTGGAGGATATTCGTTAGGGGCTATTTTACCGATTACCGTGTTACCAGCCCTGCAACAGGGAGTCCCACTTGTGATAGGAGCCTGTGTAGGAGTGGTTTTCTCTATTCTATTTATTGGTCTAAGATTAAAAAATATTAGGAAGTGAGAAATTAAATTTTCTCACTTTTCTTTTATTATCCGCCAAAAGTCCTATATACATTGGATTAAGACAGTGTTACACTATGAGCATAATAATAAGTTGAAGTGGAGCGAGTGTGTATGAGGGTTGTTTTTCGGCAGTTTAAAAAAGAAGTATTCATCATGATTACATTGCTCACCCTAATTGCAGGGGCGGAGCTTGTATCGAGTGTTGTGAATGCGCAGACTTTAGATACTTTAGTGAACATGGATATTCATAATTTCTTTTATAAGGCGATTTGTTTAGTTGTTATTTTTGCATTTTATTTATTGTTTACATATATGTTGATTCGCTATCAAGCCTACTTTAATCAAAAAGTTGCGACGTGGTTAAGGGACCGTATTAGTCATTCGATTGAAGCGACGTCTTATGGGCGCTTCTATGAAAAGAATAGTCAAACGTATATTTCGTGGTTTACAAGTGACTTGGAACAGATTAAAGGGCATGCGATTGATCCAACCTTTGATGTTATCGGAGGAATTATTTCTGCGGTCATTTCCGCGGTAGCGTTATTTATGTATCATTGGTCTATCGTTTTACTAGCAGCTATTTGTATTGTCATTATGGCCGTGTTGCCGGCTTTATTCTCAGCAGAACTGACGGAAAAAACTATCAAAGTGTCAGAAGCCAATGAAAAATTCGCAAAATCCATTTCGGATTTATTGAGCGGATATGATACTCTATTTGTTTTTCGTAAGTTAGCGTATTTAAAAGAAAAAATCCATGAAAAATCTGTTGAAGTAGGAGATACGCATCGAGACTATAGTAAGTCGATGGCCAAAGTTGCCGTTAGTGGTGGGATTGGGAATGTGTTTAGCCAGATTTCTGTATTCATCTTAACGGGATACTTAGCTTATATTGGCGAAGTGAGTATCGGGAGTATTCTAGCAGCGATGGCATTAAGTAGCACCATCTTCAACGTGCTAGGAAATATTAGTCAAAAGATTGGTTCAATTAAGAGTGCAGACTCATTGTTTAACAAATATGAGCAATTAGAACCAGCAACCCTTGTAGAGGAAGTACCGGAAGAAGCACCGCGTACTCTCATTGAAGTGAATGATGTTTCGTTTAACTACGGAGAAAAGGTGATTTTAAATCATGTTTCCCTTGGCTTTAACGAAGGACAAAAATATGCGATTACTGGCGAGAGCGGAACAGGAAAATCAACGCTGTTAAATATTATCGCTGCTAAATTAACGGAGTATTTAGGCGAAGTGAAGCTTGCTGGGGTCGATGTGAAGAAACAGTCCTATAATGAGTTATATCGTCAAATGGTCTATATCGCTCAAAAACCACATGTCTTCACGACAACGATTCGTGAGAACGTAACGCTTAATGAAGAGTATACGGATGAAGAAGTGTGGGCGTCTCTTGAAAAAGTGGGACTTGCTTCTATCGTAAGAAACTTGCCACAGGGACTAGATACGGTCTTAGGCGATGGTGATTCAAATCTATCCGGCGGTCAGTTGCAACGCGTTGCCTTTGCACGCGGGTTGATGAAACACCCAAAACTCTTCTTACTCGATGAAGTTAGCTCCAACTTAGATGAAAAGACAACCATTGAGGTATTGAAACCTATCTTAGAAGATAAGAGCGTGACAGTTCTATGGGTAACGCACCATCTCCCTGAATCGTTGAAAGAAAATATCGATCAAACAATTCAAATGAGTGAATTATAAGCATCTACTAAAAATAAAAAGAGACTTTCTACGAACTGTAGAAGTCTCTTTTTGCTTACTTTATGGAAAGTTAATCTCCCCCGCGAATATTGATAATTTCGAATAATTCATATGAGTTCAATGCAACATGATGCTTTAGGGCGTTGGAAGCAATTGCTGCCGTTATAATTCCAGTAATAATTATAGTAGCGATCAAAAATTTTCGCATTTCAAAGATCCTCCTTTCATATTCCTTATATTGAATTGTAACTTTTTGGAATTTATAATAGATATAAATCACAGTATTGTTGGAATGAGGCGAAATAGAAATGGAAAATAATGGGTATTTCATTAAAAAATTACGATTGTCTAAGAATCTTACACAATCGCAACTTGCAGAAGGGATTCTATCGAAGAATTTTTTATCTCGATATGAAAGAGGGGAAAGTCAAGTTAATGATTCAACATTCCTTCGATTACTAGAACGAATGAATATTTATTTTAGTGAGTTTGAAGAATTGTTTCAAGGCGAGAATAGTCAGAAAGAATTTTTGAATGAAGTCATCAAGGCAAAAAAAGAAAATGATGCTTATTTATGGGAAGTATTAAAAAAACGTGAAGAAGAGGCGTTCGAAAAAAATAAGAATATAAGGCATTTACATAACAAAATCCTTATGGAAGCATTCCTTGCAGAGATGGATGGACAAATGTTGTCGAAAATATCAAAACGTCAGATTTTAAATTACTTATTCGATATTGAGAATTGGGGTTTATATGAAATTGAGCTTTTTGGGAATTTCACAATATTCTTTTCTCCTGAAGAAAACCATCAATTTGTTCATTTGTTGAGAAAGAAAAAGAATCACTTTTCATCAGAAAGAAGATATATCGAGATTGCATCGAAATTATTATTAAATATTTTATTGAAAGACATTCTCCTAGGCTCTAAATATGGAGATGATATTTTAAAAGAAATTGAGCAATTATTAAAAAGAGAAGGTTTTTATGCAGAAAAAATGTCTGCACAATTTTTCAAAGGAATATTAATGATTCAGCGAAATCAAAAAACGGACGGAGAAAAGTTATGCAATAAATCTATTCAATTCTTCTATGATTTTGAAGAAAATCATAAAGGAAAGCTATATCGACAATTTTTGTCTGAGCAGTTAAATCACAAGTAACACGATATGATTACTTTTTATGACAAAAGTGATGAGAGAACTATACTGAATTTGTTCGAACGAATCTATTTGAAGGGAGAAGAATAATGTCTGTTTTTTTTAGTAGAGGATTTTATATTGGTGTAGATGTTGATCATTCAATCTGTCCACCAGGTGCGCATTGCTAATAGAAATAATTTAGAAAGGAGTGAGTAGTGATGAAATGGAAAATTAAAATTGAAATTTCTGGTGGAGATGACGAATAATAAGATAGAGTAGTTTAGGAGGAGAGACTAATGGTTGAGATTGCACGAAAATTCCAAAAAGAAATTATTGCTTGTTTATTCTTATATATAATTATAGAAGGATTGAACTTAT
>ENA-OWND01001911-OWND01001911.1-metagenome-genome-assembly--contig:-NODE-1911-length-11874-cov-9.201540_pt1 | contig 11874 bp, 9 predicted proteins | sample MGYA00245342_ERZ651119 | MGnify/ENA primary metagenome ERZ651119 (study PRJEB26857, sample SAMEA4031756) | metagenome | biome: human; feature: oral; material: saliva | place: Philippines | collected 2014...
CTTTTACCGTGCAAAAGAGCCGCTTTTGGAATGCAAAACAATAGGTTTTGCAATGTGTTGATAACAAGTGAGTTAAGTAATAGTTATTCTTCTAAAAAATCTTTACACTTTTAAAGGCTCATTAATTGTTAATGGAATATTTGCAATATTAATTGAAAAACTCCTTAATAATTTGGCAGTTGTGTAATAAATGTTACCTTTGCGACTCATTGGCAAATGAAATTAAAAGAATGGTAAATAGAAGATGGTTTCAGCCTTATCTTTTCGCAGATACAGGATTGAATATAGTGTGTAGGGAAACCTTGTACACCATTTTCTATAAAAAATGGAAATAAAAACTCATTAATTAATTAAAACTCAATTAAAATGAAGAAATCATTTAACATCAAGAAGGTTTATTCCAAGCCTTGTGCAGAAATTGTAAATACAAGAATAGAATGCCCGATATTGGCGGGTTCTCCTTTTGGAGGTAACGCTGGTGAAGCTGGAGACGATGGACCACCGCTGACCTCAAAAGAAGGTCAATTCTTTGAAGAAGACTTCTTACCCGAAGGCAAGAAAAAATAAAATGAAATAAGGAAGAAGCAAATGAAACATTTATGGTCTTTAGCTCTCGTGGTAGGGCTGTTTGCATTTACAGGCTGTTCCAATGAAAATGAAGAAGTCGTAGAGCAGCAACATCATGGACAGACGAGAGGTGCGGATGAAAAAGCCACAGCGTTTATCTCAGACGACAACGCTGTTACTTCCGATGCTGCAACTCGTACAGTAGGTGTCTATACAGGTTCTTATATAAAGTTTTATTGGACTTCGGGAGATAAGCTGTGGATAAAAGAATCAACACTCAAGCAGAGTGTCAAAGACGACATTGATGAGCGTATTGCTGCCAATGGGAATGGCAGGGCAGAAATGGCAAAGTTCTATTTCCAAGGTGTATATACCAACCCTACTTATCTCCTCCGATATACAGGCAATGGAAATGATTCGGGCGACAAGGTTACCATCAAGGCTTCGCAGAGTCAGGTCAGTCCTAATAATGCAAGACATCTTGGCACCGACGGCGATTGCGGAACGGCTACGGCACATCGCCAAGCAAATGGAACGTATTTGTTCTCAGTCAATCACAAGGCTGCCTATATCACCTTTGCCCCTTACTATAGCAAGGAGAAACTTGACAATTCTGTAAGTATAACGAACATCAGAGTAACAGCCAATGAGAATCTTGCAGGAACTTATGCCTTTGACGATAATGGCATACAGACATCAACTGTTTACAATCCTTCTAAAAGCGTAACCCTGGCACTGAATAACACTTTCAAAGTTCCCCACGTTTCAGATTATACGATGAATGGTGCCATTATGGTGGTTGCCCCAGGAACTTACACGAACTTTACAATAGAGTACACCCTGTCTGATTCAAGAACAGGTGTTTCAGGGACAATTTCAAAGACATACAACAGTCTAACCCTCGATGCAGGGAAGAATAAAGTAGTGAAGTATGACTTTGCCATGAACCGATATCCAATGGAATACTATATGTGGGACCCTGGCAAGCACTATTGGAATGGCTACACAGGAACACTTCCTATTACCGACAACGAAAAAGCTTCATTCCCAGCTCAAGGTACTAACCGTTATTTCAACGGAAATGGCGTGAATCTTTATGCTGTCAATGCCTGCAGGATATGCCCGAATGCCAACGAGGCAACGCTGTATGCCTTCAGAGGCGACCCACACTGGGACGGGAAAACCCTCTGGGTTATGAACCACCATCTCTATATTGGCGGTATGTGGTTTAAGAAACTGCAATATATCGAAGGAGGCTATGCTTCGCCTGTAACAAGATATCCTGACGGACACGACTATCGTCAGAATTCAGAATGGAGAAACTGGGACGAGCTTACTCCTGCTAAATATCACGACAAATGGATAAACCGACCCGCACAAGGCAAGCCACAGAATACCAGCAAGTATTTCTTCCTTCCCGCTATGGGCTATCTTGACAACCATAACTCAGAAGGACAACTCAAGATAGGAGCTTATGGTACCTACTTTGGCTTTTACAATGGCTACAACGGTGCCTACTGGACGTCTACATCTGTAAGAAAAACAAATACCTCTTTGCAAGCAGTATCATTGCATTTCTCTCATTCCGAAGTGGGTTTGGAGGTTGACGACCGTAAATGGGCATATCCAATCTTTAAGATACAGTAAATGGAAAGGCTTGCCTTACTCTATGATAATATAAGAGCGGCATAGCCTTTTCACACTACGATAGAACGACACATCTTATATTAAAGGGCGAAAAGCCTGTTAGTATAAGGTGTGTTACCATAAAGGATAATGCTTTGTGGAACTTCTTGAATTCCATAAGAAACATTTAAGAAAGTAATAGAGAAATTCATCAACTTAATTAATAATGATTGGAAAGGTTGAAACAAAATAATAAAGAATAATATATGAAAAAGAAACATTTATGGTCTTTAGCTCTCGTGGGGCTATTTGCATTTACAAGCTGCTCGAATGAAAACGAAGTAATTGAACAGCAACAACAAGATGAACAGACGACTGAGAATATAACAGCGTTTGTCTCAGACGACACCTCTGCTAATTCTAAAGCAGCCACTCGCACAGTGGGCATCTATACAGGTTCTTCGATAAAGTTCTATTGGACTTCGGGCGACAAGCTTTGGATAAAGAGTTCAACACTCAAGCAGAGTGTCAAAGACGACATTGCAGAGCGTATCGCTGTCGATGGAAATGGCAGGACAGATATGGCAAAGTTCTATTTCCAAGGTGTATATTCAGAGCCTACTTATCTCTTGCGATATACGGGTAATGGAAACAACTTGAGCGACAAGGTTACCATTAAGACTTCACAAAGTCAGCAGGCTCCCAATGATGCAAGACATCTCGGTACCGATGGCGACTGCGGAACAGCTACTGCATATCGCCAAGGAGACGGCTCATACAAGTTTATGCTCAACCATAAGGCTGCCTACCTTACCTTTGCTCCTTATGCCAATAAAGGTCAATATGCCAGTACCGTGAGCATAAAGCAAATCAAGGTAACAGCCAATGAGAATCTTGCTGGAACCTATGTCTTTGACGACAATGGTATACAGACATCATCTGTAACCAATCCTTCTAAAGGCGTAACATTAACGCTGAACGAAAATTTTAAAATTTATCAATCTTCCGATTATAAGAAGAATGGCGCCATTATGGTGGTTGCTCCTAGAACTTACACGAATTTTACGATAGAGTACACCCTTTGTGATTCCAAGACTGGTGTTTCGGGAACAGTTTCAAAGACATACAACAGTGTAACCCTTAATGCAGGAAAAAACAAAGTCGTAAAGTATAACTTTGCTTTGACTCGATATGCAATGGAGTATTATATGTGGGACGCTATCAAGCACTATTGGAATGGCTACAATGGAACACTTCCTGTTATTAATGGCGAACGAGCTTCATTCCCTGCTGAAGGTACTGACCGTTATTTCAATAGTCAAACCTCAAACCTTTATGCAGCAGTTAATGCTTGCAGGATATGCCCAAATGCAAACGAAGCAACTCTTTATGTTTTCAGAGGCGATCCACATTGGGACGGAAAGACACTATGGGTTATGAACAAACATCTCTATATTGGTGGTGTATGGTTTAAGAAACTGCAATATATTGACAGTGGTTATACTTCCCCTGTAACGAAGTATCCTGACAATAAGGACTATCGTGATAATTCATATTGGAAGTATTGGGACGAAACGAACACTGCTGCTTATCACAATAAATGGAGAAAAACCCCAACACAAGGCAAGCCAAATGATACCAGCAAGTATTTCTACCTTCCAGCTATGGGCTATCTTGAAAACCCTTTTGCAGACGGAAGACTCAAGATAGGAGTTTATGGTACCCATTTTGCATTTGCGAGTAGCTATTGCGGTGCCTACTGGACATCTACAGCCGTACGCTTGACAAATACCTCTTTACAAGCATTAGTGTTGCATATCGCCCCCTCGGAGGTTGGATTGGAAATTGACGAACGGCGATGGGGGTATCCTATTTTTAAGGTACAGTAAGGCTGTCAAGGCTTACCTTTCTCTATGATATAAGAGAGCGATATAGCCTTTTCACACGATGACATAAGGACACATCTTATATTAAAGGGCGAAAAGCCTGTTAGTATAAGGTGTGTTACCATAAAGGATAATGCTTTGTGGAACTTCTTGAATTCCATAAGAAACATTTAAGAAAGTAATAGAGAAATTCATCAACTTAATTAATAATGATTGGAAAGGTTGAAACAAAATAATAAAGAATAATATATGAAAAAGAAACATTTATGGTCTTTAGCTCTCGTGGGGCTATTTGCATTTACAAGCTGCTCGAATGAAAACGAAGTAATTGAACAGCAACAACAAGATGAACAGACGACTGAGAATATAACAGCGTTTGTCTCAGACGACACCTCTGCTAATTCTAAAGCAGCCACTCGCACAGTGGGCATCTATACAGGTTCTTCGATAAAGTTCTATTGGACTTCGGGCGACAAGCTTTGGATAAAGAGTTCAACACTCAAGCAGAGTGTCAAAGACGACATTGCAGAGCGTATCGCTGTCGATGGAAATGGCAGGACAGATATGGCAAAGTTCTATTTCCAAGGTGTATATTCAGAGCCTACTTATCTCTTGCGATATACAGGCAATGGAAACAATTTGAGCGACAAGGTTACCATTAAGACTTCACAAAGTCAGCAGACTCCCAATGATGCAAGACATCTCGGCACCGACGGCGATTGCGGAACGGCTACTGCACATCGCCAAGGGGACGGTTCATACAAGTTTATGCTCGACCACAAGGCTGCCTACCTTACATTCATGCCTTATTACAGCAGGCATCTCGACCCAACTTTTACACCAGGATTCGCATCAAGTGTAAAAGTTACCCAGGTTAAGGTCAGTGCTGACCAGTCTCTCTGTGGCACCTATGAATTCGATGATACTGGCATCAAACTAACCACAGCCACCTCTACGTCTAAAAGCGTAACGCTCACACTCAACGGAGGTGGTACCAATGGTTTCCCTATCCCTACCGCAGCAGACTATCGTGTAAATGCCGCTATCATGGTTATTGCTCCAGGCTCATACACCAACTTCACTGTGGAATACACCCTGCACGACCAGAAAACAAAGGTTACTGGTACAGTGAAGAAAAACTATGGCAACATTACCTGCCACGTGGGAAAGAACAAGAAGATAGCTCCCGACCTTGATGTAACAGATTACAGCAACACAAAGTGGACAATGTGGGATGCGAAGCAAAGCTACTGGCAAGGACATGAAAGAACGCAAGCCAGAGTAGATGGAGAAACGGGTATAAACTACCCTACACTGTCGAGCGATCCTCGCTGGCACAGCACTTCATCTTCCGAAGCTACCAACCTTTGTGCCCATTGTCCAAATGCCAACGAAATGTGTTGGTACATATCCAACGGAGATGCACACTGGGATGAAACGAAGATATGGACTGTTTGGGGGCATCTCTACCATGGCGGTATGTGGTTCCTCAAGAAGGCTTATATTAGTAGTTTCAATTCAGCAAAATGGTGGGATCAAAGGGACTGGCGTGTAACAAATGGTATGGGGCAACAACTTAACATGTCTAACCGCATAACGACAACACCTATCGCCGTTTCCGAACAGCACAAGTATTTTTATCTTCCTGCCATTGAAAACATGGACAGAGGCAATTGGGCTCCTGTGGGAGTATATGGAACCTACTGGACGTCTACACCTATAAAGGGAGATAATGGCTTTGCTTATTCCTTGGTTTTCGCCAAGAATTTATTGGTAGTGCAACCAAGATGGCGATTTGAAGGCGACGTGTTCAGAGCATTTGAATAATGTTTGCAGAACTTACATTATTTAGATACATATAATAAGTATAAAACATAACAAGTAACTTTTGTAGGAGTACGATAGATGAGAAAGAAAACATCTTCGTACTCCTACAATCGTTTAAGAAGGCTCATCGTATAATTGCGTTGGTTTCATCATATAATCCGAGCAAAATTAACTCGAAGTATTTCTCATCTCTAAATCCATATGCCTTTCTCTTTATCATTTTTATCTTATTGTTTATTCCTTCGACTCTTGCATTGGATATTTTGTAATCATACCATACTGATATTCCAGTTCTTCTGGCCATGAGTGAAGCCGCAACCTTCTTGAAATAATAGAGCTTACTCTCTTGTGCCTGTCTGCACCAATACTCTAATTGTCTGAGAGCCTCTTCCTTGTTTTTCTGCATCCATATCTGATCTATGTCCTCATACAGGTAATATGCAGTAGCCAAGGGTTTGTTTGTTTCTAATATATTATCCAATTTCTTCTTATACTTCTTGTCTAATTTTTCTGAATCCTTCCTCAGCAGTATCCATCTATTACCTTTTATGACTTTCCTCTGTTCCATATCAGTGGTTTGCTTATATACGGATCGTCTGGTCTTGTCCATCGCTTGGGCTACGAGCTGTACGATATGGAACCTATCGTATACATGTATCGCGTCGGGAGCATTTTGCCCTACTGAGGAAATAAATGCGGCGGAGAGGTCTGAGCTTACAACTTCTATCTTTACTTTCAATCTCTTTACTCTCCTCCAGAATCTTGCCAAGGCCTCCTTTGATCTCCCATTGCCTACATATACTATACGTCCTGTTTCGTGGTCAACGACTATTGTCTTATAAATCTGACCCTTATGGACAGCGAACTCGTCTATGCCTATGCATCTTAATCCTTTCAGATTAGGATTACGGTAGTGTTTGTGCAGATGGGCTTTGTGGATATCTTTTACAGCATGCCAGTTTATCCTCAGATGCCTTGCCACCGCACTGATTGTAAGACCAAGACGTAAAAGGTCCAGGACATAAGCCTGAAACTTCTTTGTATGACTTGCCTCTCCGTTGGTAAACGGTATTCTGGACTGAAAGACATGGTGACATTTCTTGCATTGGTAACGCTGAAGGGTCAAATGAAGTATCGTAGGAGTTGAGCCTACTGGCAATGCACGGATATCGCGATGGACCTTACCATATTTGATTAGTTTACGGCTACGACAATTAGGACAATGACAAAATCCTTTGGGATTATAGAATAAGTTTAAAAATAATCGCTTATCTTTGTAGACAGAACCGCTAAAGGTATAGTCCTTGACACCTTGAAGATGGTTTAATAGGCTTGCATTCATTTCTTGATAGGTTGGTTTCTACAAAGATATGAAATGCGAGTCTATTTTATGTGAGAATGTAAATAAACCAACGCAATTATGCGATGAACCAACTTTTCTGGAGAAAATGAATTATTTTAGCTTTTTCAAGCAGAAAATTTGTTTCGTAAAGAATAAATGTTTATATTTGTGGCATAATTAGGACTATAGAATCTAGATCAAAACTAATAATAGAAATTTTTAGTTCATCACTTTTAGAAAAAAGTAGTATAATAATCAAAACATTAAGAGAAGTCTAAAGAAGGGGCTGACTACCCAGTTTGACAAAAGAAATGGAGCCAGAAACCATTAAAAAACGGGGCGGATACGAAAAGCCACACGAGTAGTAAACTTAACAAATAATAACTATGTCTAATAAAACTAACAACAAAAGATTTTTAGTAACCTATGCAGATCAAGAGGTTACTAAAGATTCTGCGATTAAGTTATTAGGAGTAAAGCAAGTAAATGTAAAAGAAGGGGTTTCTTTTATGTCTGCTGACAGAGCAGCTTTGAAAGATAAGGTCTTGCACTTTGAGAACGTTGGAGTCTCAGTACTTGAACTTACATCGGAAGAAGCAAAGAAACTTGCAACTCAGAAAGGTATCTTGGCAGTAGAAGAAGATGTAGAGGTGTTCGCATTGGACATGGAACCAGAAGGTTTCGACCATGACTATCAGCCAGAGATTTACATCAATCAAGAGGAAATGGTGAAATTAGAAGCAAACAAGAGTAAAGGAGGTGCAAAAGTTAAAAGCGACCTTCGTACAAAAGAAGCCTTTGCTGAAACCGTTGTGCCATTTAAAACTCAGAACGAAAACACGATTGTGGGAGACAAAACTGTTCCCGAAGAAGAATCTATGCCTTTCAACTTTGAAAGATTTGCTGGTCAAAGCAATTTAGTTGCTGATAAACTATTGGGTGACGAAAAGCAAACTCCATTGCAAGCAGGCGGCTTTACTGATGGGTATAAGAAAGCAATGGTGGATATGTTCTCATCAATGTTAGATGTAAGTCTCAAGGAAGATGCATCAGAATCTTACGATGAAGCGGCTGCTTCAGCAGAAGGTCTCGACACAGTTACAGATGCAAGTTTTTCATATATAGGGCGTAAGCCAATATACCCTCCTAGACCTAGACCTGAGCCTCGACCTAAACCTTGGCCTTGGCCTGTTGACCCTTGGTGGCCTCCTAGACCTAAACCTTGGCCTATTCCTCCTTTTGTTGACCCTATACCTCCTAGAATTAGGTTTGGTACTAATAAGCCTTTATCTGAGCTTAATCTTGATAACTCTTGTGCTCCTATAGATTCTCAGTCAGCTTCGTATATTCCTTGGAATATCAGAATGGTAAAAGCACCTGGAGCATGGGCAAGAGGCTATGATGGCTGGGGCGTAAAAGTTGCCGTGTTGGACACTGGTATTGATTATAACCACCCTGATTTATACGTATTTGGTGGTGTTGATTTTTCTGGCTCAGGAAGTTACAAGGATTATAATGGACACGGTACACATTGTGCTGGTATTATTGCCGCAAGAGAGTACCGAGGTAAAATTGTAGGTGTTGCTCCTCGCGCTCAACTCTACGCCGTAAAGGTTCTGAATAATAATGGAAGCGGATATACAAGCGATATTATTGCTGGAATGGAATGGTGCGTGAAGAATGGCATTAAGGTGGCAAGTATGAGTTTAGGTGGTGCCTATGCTCCGACTGAAGCTTATAAAAACGCTGTTTCAAGATGCCAGCAAAATGGAGTCCTTGTTGTTGCAGCGGCAGGAAATAGTGGACATACTAACTTCCCATGGGTAAATGCTCCTGCAAATTCTGCCAGAGAGGGTTGGTGGAGTCCAAGTCCGATAGCAGTCGGTGCCGTTGATAGTAATAATAATCTAGCTTATTTCTCATCAAGAGGACGACGATACTTGCCATGGAATCCTGTTGGTTGTGTTGCTCCTGGAGTAAATGTCTGGTCAACCTATTTAAATAATGGTTACACGACAATGAGTGGTACAAGTATGGCTTGTCCACATGTCGCAGGACTTGCAGCTTTGCTCTGTGAAAGATGGAAAGATAAATGGACATATTGGATTAAGAAGCAAATATTGATAGGTACTTACTACAGTCATCCGTATCCAAAGAGTGTGGAAAAAGGGTTTGGACTTATCGATTGTGATTACGTAGTTTCAACTAATTACTTAAATAGTTTCCATGAAAGTTGGAAAGCGTGGTATCTATTTCGGTAAATGCAGCACGAAGCAACACACAAAGAGCAACAGCTTAGTGTGAAGATTTTGTTGTAGCTTTGACATTGATGTGTGAATATTAAAATTGAATATTATGGACAAAATAAGTTTTGAACTTCAAAGAGAGATGAACTCAAGACCGTTCGGAGAATTTGATGTTATTATCACATTGATGGAAGGCGTGAATGCAGATTCTCTCAACTTGAAAAGCTATCGGGTGCTGATGAGCAACATCTTGGCTGCCAGACTGACTGCAAAAGAAGTGCAGGCATTGGCACAGAACGAAGGCGTTGAAGCCATAGAGCCTGATGCTCAGGTAGGGATACTGTAATTCTATAACATTAATACAAACTTGTTCAATTGGTTTGCCTTTCAAGGAATATAAGTTATTCAATGAAACAGCAAACAAATTGAGCAGGTTTGTTATTTAGATTGCTTGGAGAGTATATATTTTTGGTTTAGCGATTCTCTTTCCAAAGCAATAAAGACAATGGAGCCAGAAACCATAAAACAACGGGGCGGATACGAAAAGCCATACGAGTAGTAAACCTAAATAAATAAAAACGATGTCTGATAAAAATAATAAAAGATTTTTAGTAACCTATGCAAATCAAGAAGTTAGTAAAGCTTCTGCAGTAAAACTATTAAAAGTAAACCAAGCAAGAATGAAAGAAGGAGTTTCTTTCATGTCTACCGACAGAGCTGCTTTGAAAGATAATGTCTTGCACTTTGAGAACCTTGGAGTTTCAGTACTTGAGCTTACATCGGAAGAAGCAAAGAACCTTGCAAATCAAGAAGGCGTCTTGGCAGTAGAAGAAGATGCGAAGATGTATGCATTGGATATAGAACCTGAAGGATTCGATGCAGATTACGCGCCAGAGGTTTACATCAACCAGAAGGAAATGGAAAAGTTGGAAGGAACACAGGAGAATATTGAAGGGGTAAGAGTAAAAAGCTGCCTTCGCCACAAAGGTGCTTCTCTTGAACCAATCAACTTGCTCGAAGTTCAAGAAGAAGATACGGTTGTGGGAGAAAAAACAGTTCCAGAAGCAGAATCTTTGCCTTTCAACTTTGAAATGCTTTCGGATAAAAACAAACTATTTGCCGTTGAATCGTTAGCAGACGAAAAGCAAACCCAATCGCAAGCAGGTGGCTTTGCTAATGGGTATAAGAAGGCTATGATGGATATGTTCTCATCAATGTTAGATGCAAACCTCAAGCAAGACGCTTCAGAATATTGCGACGAGGAAGCCGCTTCAGCCCAAGGCATTGAGTCAGTTGAAGCTTTAGCCACTTCGTATATTCCTTGGAATATCAAATTAGTGAAGGCACACAAAGCATGGGCAAAAGGATATGACGGAACAGGCGTGAAAGTTGCCGTGTTGGACACTGGTATCGATTATAACCATGAAGATTTATGCGTTTATGGCGGTGTCGCTTTCTCTGGTTCGGGAGATTACATGGACTACCATGGACACGGTACGCATTGTGCTGGTATCATTGCTGCAAGAGAGTATCGGAAAAAGGTTGTCGGTGTTGCTCCTCGTGCCAAGCTCTATGCCGTAAAGGTTTTGGGTAATGATGGAGGCGGATATACAAGCGGTATAATTGCTGGAATGGAGTGGTGCATAAAGAATGGCATTCAGGTGGCAAGTATGAGTTTAGGTGGTCCTCAAGGTCCGTCTGTTGCTTATAGTAACGCAATTTCGAAATGTCAGCTAAATGGAGTTATTGTAGTAGTAGCAGCAGGAAATAGCGGACACACTAACTACTTCCCATGGGTATGCTCTCCTGCAAACTCAGTCCAAGCGAAAACGTGGAGCGCAAGTCCGATAGCAGTTGGTGCAGTAGATAAAAGAAACCAAATAGCTGATTTCTCATCAAGAGGGCATCAGTATTTGCCATGGAACCCTGTAGGTTGTGTTGCTCCCGGAGTAAAGGTCAATTCAACCATTCCTGGTAATAAATATGTGGAAATGAGTGGTACAAGTATGGCTTGCCCACATGTTGCAGGACTTGCGGCTTTGCTATGCCAAAGATGGAATAGCAGCGATGTGTATAAGATTAAGAAGCAACTGCTGTTAGGCACTTATTACAGCCACAAGTATCCAACGAGCACGGATAAGGGATTTGGTCTTATCAATTGCGACAGAGTAGTTTCAACCTATTATGTAAATATGTACTTCGACAGTTTGGCAGCGTGGAGTCTGCTTGCATAAGAACTGTATGAAGCGATACGCCAAAGGCATCAGTTCTGTATGAGTATTTCTCACAGATATTTTTATCAAGCCTCCTAATGCGGCAGTGAGATTTTCGGTTTAATCTTGTAAAGATAATTCCGTTAAAAAGTAACAACTGTGCTTTG
>ENA-OWND01001912-OWND01001912.1-metagenome-genome-assembly--contig:-NODE-1912-length-11870-cov-11.107575_pt1 | contig 11870 bp, 6 predicted proteins | sample MGYA00245342_ERZ651119 | MGnify/ENA primary metagenome ERZ651119 (study PRJEB26857, sample SAMEA4031756) | metagenome | biome: human; feature: oral; material: saliva | place: Philippines | collected 2014...
TCGCGCCCGGCACGGTGCGCCTGTCGATCGGCCTGGAGAACATCAAGGACATCCTCGCCGACCTGCAGCTCGGCTTCGACGCGGCCCGCGCGGCCACCGCCTGACCACCCGCCGTCGGCGGCCTCGGCGAGATACACACTCTCCTCATGCGCCGAGGCCGCCGCGCCCCTCCCGCTCTCACGTCACCGTTCACGCGAAAGAAGGACATCATGAGCCGCCACAACCTGCCCCCCGCCCCCACCTCCGGTGCTTGGCGCGAGGGCGACCCGGTCGCCTTCCGCAAATTCGCGAACCTGGGCGCCCAGCGCCTGGAGAACGGGGAGATCCTGCCCTCCGTGACGCTCGCCTACGAGACGTGGGGAGAACTGGACGAGGCCGGCTCCAACGCGGTCCTCATCCTGCACGCGCTGACCGGCGACGCCCACGTGTACGGCGAGACGGCGCCCGGCCAGCCGACCCCCGGCTGGTGGGAACAGATCGTGGGGCCGGGACGCATCATCGACACCGAGCGTTACTTCGTGGTGGCCGCGAACGTGCTGGGCGGCTGTCAGGGGTCGACCGGACCGGCCTCGCTCGCGCCGGACGGGGCGCCCTGGGGCTCACGCTTCCCCGTGATCTCCACGCGCGATCAGGTCCGCGCCGAGGCCCTCCTGGCCGACCTCCTCGGCGTCCACACGTGGGACATCGTCATCGGCGCCTCCCTGGGCGGCCAGCGCGCGATCGAGTGGGCGGTCACCTACCCCGAGCGCGTGCGCCGCCTCGTCGTCGTAGCCTCCGGCGCCCAGACGACCGCCGACCAGGCCGCGTGGACACACACGCAGATCCGCGCCATCGAGCTGGATCCCGCGTGGCGCGGCGGCGACTACTACGCGGGCCCCGGCCCCTGTGCCGGCCTGGCGCTGGCCCGCCAGATCGCGCACACCACCTACCGATCCCCCTCCGAGCTCGACGAGCGCTTCGGCCGCATCCCCCAGAACGACGAGGACCCCCTGCACGGCGGCCGCCTGGCGGTGGAGTCCTACCTGGACTACCACGGCGAGAAGATCGTGCGCCGCTTCGACGCCGGCTCCTACGTGACGCTGTGCCGCACGATGCTCTCCCACGACGTGGGCCGCGACCGCGGCGGCGTCGCTCAGGCCCTCAAGGCCGTCACCGCGCGCACCCTCGTCGTCGCCGTCGACTCCGACCGACTCTTCTTCCCCGAGCAGGTCTGGCAGATGGCCTCCGGCATTCCTGGCGCGTTCTATCGCGAGATTCACTCCGACCACGGGCACGACGGTTTCCTCATCGAACACGACCAGCTCACCGCCCTGCTCAACGAGTTCCTCAACGAGCGCATTCCCTCGCGCGCATCCTCCTTCGCCTGATCAGCGCCGCTTTCTCCGCGAGACCGCCCCGGTTTCTCCTCCTCATCAACGAGGCCGGGGCGGCCTCGCGCGTTATGCTGACCCAATGAGCGTTACCAGCAATCCCACGCACGGCGGCGAGCTCACCCCCGACACGAGCGGCCTGCCCGACTTTTCCGGGGTGGCCCCCCAGGCCTCGTCGGACGATTCGGTCCCCGAACGCGACGTCATGGCCCCCTGGGGCCAGGCCGGCCCTCCCGGCCCCCAGTGGCGCGCCGACATCCTGGGCGACGGCTACGAGTCGCGCACGATCGAGCTGATCGACGACGCGGAAGGCCCCTGCGTCGCCACCCTCGTGCGCGCGCGCCCACCCGAGAGCCCCCGCCTGACCGTCCTGTACCTGCACGGACGCAACGACTACTTCTTCCAGACCGAGATGGCGGATCGGTTGCGCCAGGCGGGGGCGGCGTTCTACGCGCTCGACATGCGCAAGTACGGGCGGTCCCTGCGCCCCCACCAGACGATCGGCTACACGGACGACCTGTCCGTGTACGACGAGGAGATCGGCGAGGCCATCGAGATCATCCGCGAGGAGCGTGACGACGAGCCCCTCGTCCTCGCGGGACACTCGACGGGCGGCCTCATCGCGACCCTGTGGGCGCACCGCCACCCCGGCGTCCTGGCCGGCCTGATCCTGAACTCGGCGTGGCTCGAGATGCAGTCGATGGCCGCCTGGCGCGGGGCGATGGCCCCCGTCATCGGGCGCATCGCGTCGCGCAACCCCATGTGGGAGGTGCCCTCGGGCGGGGCAGGCCACTACGGGCATTCGCTCGCTGGGCGCGCCGCCTCCGGACTGCCGATCCCCGAGGGCCTGTCCGCCGACGACCCGTCCGTCGCGGGCTGGCCGATCATTCAGGAGTGGAAGCGCCCCGAATCCTACCCGGTGCCCGCCTCCTGGCTCGACGCCATCATGGCGGGACACGAAACGGTCGAGAAGGACGTGCACCTGGAGTGCCCCGTGCTCTCCATGGTGTCCACCTCCGCTTATGTCGACGAGGAGTGGTGCGAGCGCGTCTTCACCTCCGACACCGTCTTGGACCCGGTCGTCATCGCCCAGCGCAGCCTCGGTCTGTCCGACCTGGTCACGATCGCCCGATTCCCCGGCAAGCACGACCTCGCCTTGTCCGACGCGCCCGTGCGCGAGCAGGTTTACGCGACGATGCGCGGCTGGCTGGAGGCCTTCGTCGGCTAGCGTCGCGTCTTCCGGGCGCCTCGCGAGGCCGCGTTCGGGAGGGTCGCGCGGCTCCCTCTAGCGTCGACGCCTGCGCATGCAACGGGGGCGGCCCGGGATTTGTCGATCCCGGGCCGCCCCCATCGTGTCGCGCGTGTCAGTGTCTCGCGGCGCGGCGCTCGCGGGGCGCGTGCGCGTATTCGCGGACGATCTCGCGGTTGACCTCGTCGAGGGCTTCCGCCAGGGTCGGGCCCAGGCGGTCGCCGATGCGCACGAGGGTCCAGGCGTCGATGTGGCCCAGGCCGCGTGCGGTCAGCATCGTCTCGAGCGACGGGTAGGTCAGGCCGGCGCCGGAGATGGCGCCGCTGGCCGCCAGGACGAGGTCATCCGGCAGCCCGAGCTCGCCGCGCGCCACGAGGGGCGTGTCCTGGCCGAGGATCTGGGCGAGGGTGCGCAGGCCGGCCTCGTCGCGTCCGAGGACGGGCACGCCCTCGTCGCGGGCGGCGACGACCTCGGGGGATTCCTCCGCGCGATCCACGAACGAGGCCGTGGCCGCGTCGGTCGCTCCCCCGTCGTTGAGCTCGGCGGGTTCGGCCTGTGCGCGGCGCGACGCGCGGCTGCCCAAGTGGGCGGGGCGCTCCCAGCGCGGCGTCTCGTCCTGGGTCACGTGCTGCTCCTCCTCGTTGTCATTCTTGTCGCTGTCATTCACGGCGCGTTCCTCGGGGTGGCCGTGGTCGCCCCACTCGTCGCCGTCGCGTTCTGCGTCTGGGTGGTCGGCGGGCTCACCGCCGACTCGCTCGCCTTCGGCGTTTTCAGGCTCGGCGTCGCCGCGCTCGTCATCGGCGTGATCGGCGTCGGCGCGGTCCTCGGGAACGTCGGCCTCGCGCGCGTCCTCGCCACGCTCACCATCGGCGCGGTCCTGCTCGCCTTGCTCGGCGAGCTCCTGGTCGCCGGCGTCCTCCTCGCGGGAGTCGTCGGCGTCTGCCTCGGTCTCGGGGGCGCGCTCCTCGGCGCGCTCCTCGTCACCGCGCTCCTCGTCACCGGCGGGAGCATCGCCCAGCTCGGCGTTCTCCTCGGAGGCGTCCACGACCTCGTCCTCCGCGTCCTGGGCGTTCTCCTCCTCGACCGGGGGCTTCCACGGGGCCGGGGGTTCCTCGTCCACGGAGTAGCTGAACACGTCGCGCAGGTGGGGAGCCACCTTCGGGGTGGGACGCGTGGTCGGCGTGTCCGCGCCGTCCTCGGCCCGGTCCTGCGCGTCTGAATCGGTGCCGTCTTCCGACTGCTCGGCGGCGACCTGGGAGTCGTTGAGCTCGTCAGCCTCGGCGGGGGCCTCGGATTCGACCGGCGCGGCGGCGGGGAGCGCCGGGGCGGCGGAAGCGGAGCCGAGCAGCTGCGGAGCGTGCCCGTACAGGCGCGGGCCCACCGCGTTGACGTCCAGGAAGAGACGACCGTTGGACATCTGACGCAGGTTCATGAGGTGTACTTCGACGCCGGAGGTCGCCAGGATCGACAGGGCGGGACGCACGGAGGGGTCGATCTCGCCCGCGACCATAATGAGTCGGGGACCCGGGCCCACGGCCGGAGGCATCGAATCGCGGAACTGGGCCCACCCCGCGCGGAAGCCCTCGGGGCCCGAGGGGTACTCCGCCGCCAGGTCCGACCACGACAGGGAGGCGACGACCGCCAGCCGCGACAGCGAGGTAATGAGGGTCTCGGAGTCCAGGAGCTTCAGGATCTCGACGGAGACAATCTGGCCCGTCACGTCGAGGGCCGTCAGACGCGGCGTCTCCTCGTCGTCCTGTCCGGTCATGTCACGCCACGTCACCGGGAACAGGGGACGGGACACAATCTGTAAGACCTGCTGGCAAATCGCGTCCACCAGATCAGGACCCAGGTCTTGCGCAACCGGGTATCCGAATTGAGCGGGGACGAGGTGTCCATCCTCGAACTCAAACAGGGCCATCGCTCTTTCCTTCACGTGTATGGGGCGCTCGTGGCCATTGTTTCATACGTTCCAAAAGAAACACAGAGGACACAGGGACAATGGGATGGATACCACGTAATCATATAGCGCTCGAGGAGCGCTCCACACACAGCCCTATCTGTCACATGCGCCACACGCGAACGCCTTCAAGACGGTAGAAGAGCGCGCCAGACCGTCCAGATCGCAGCGAAGAGACCGGCTCCACCCCCAGCCTCGACACCCACGCCACACACCAACGACATCGGCCCAATCACCACCCGACACACAGCCCCACAGAGGTGTCACACCCCCATCCGACCACCCGCCCCACCCCGGACGACTCGCCCCGCACGGCTCACCCAACCTCACAAATCGAACCGCTAGCGCCCGCCACCCCTCAGAACATGCCCCACCTTCCCATTCCGCGCAACTCCCGACACGAGGGAGACAACGCCCCCGCAAGAAACACACGCCGGGCGTCCGACACGCACTGACACATGCCGAACAACCACTCCGATCCCACCTCACCAAACGGCCAGATCGTGTACGATGGAATGTGATGCGCGTGAATCGAGCGACAGGCAACCTTCCAGCCGGTTAGACTACTGCGCGACACACAGCAATCGACAGATGGGGCGAGGAACAATGGGCAGAAAGAACCTGCGCATCGTTGAATACTCGGCGCCAGAACCGCGCGTTCCGGCGTCCGAGGAGACGCGCCTTGAGCTGTCCCCCTTTCGCCTCGAGGCCAGGACGGCGCCGCGGAGATACCCAAATATTTCACAGCCGGTCAGCCCTCATTTTCCGCCTATCGAGCGCATTCCCGTCCCCGTGACACCTTTCCCCAGGATGTTCCGCGACGATCCCGAACCGGCCTGACAGCCGCCGCGCGAGCATCCGCACAGCGGGAAGGGCCGACTTCCGCGGCGCGACCGTGACACACTGGCCCTATGAGCGACAGCTTCCTGTCTGACCTGCGCGCACTCATTGACGTCGACGCCTCCGTCGGCACGCGAGCGCGCTACTCCTCCGACGCCGGCCTCACGCGCATCCCGCCCCTGGCCGTCGCCTTCCCGCGCACGCCCGAGCAGGCGGTCGCCGCCTTCCACCTGGCGCGCGCCCACGGCGTCCCCCTCACCGCCCGAGGCGGCGGCACCTCGTGCGCGTCCAACGCGATCGGCCCCGGCCTCGTCCTCGACTTCTCGCGGCACATGAACCGCGTCATCTCCATCGACCCCGAGGCCCGCACCGCCACCGTCGAACCCGGCTGCGTCGGCTCCACCCTCCAGGCTGCGGCGGCTGAGTACGGCCTGCGCTTCGGCCCCGACCCCTCCTCCCAGAACCGCGCGACAATCGCCGGCATGGTCGCCAACAACGCGTGCGGCCCGCACGCAACCGCCTGGGGGCGCACCTCCGACAACATCGTCTCCCTCGAGTGCATCGATGGGCAGGGACGCCGGTTCACGGCCACAACCTCACACGACTCGGCGCTGCACGACGTGCCCGGGCTGGCCTCCCTCATTGACACCAACCTGGCCCCCATCCGCACGCAGCTCGGCCGCTTCAAGCGCCAGGTCTCCGGCTACTCGCTCGAACACCTCACCCCCGAAGGCGGGCGCAACCTCGCCGCCATGCTCACCGGCACCGAGGGTACCCTCGTCCTGATTCTCTCCGTCACCGTGCGCCTCGTGCCGCTGCCCGACGCACCCGTGCTCGCAGCCCTCGGCTACCGTTCCATGATTGAGGCCGCCGACGACGTGCCCGCGCTGCTGGCCCACTCCCCCCTCGCGGTGGAGGGCATGGACCGCCGCCTCGTCGACGTCGTGCGCGCCCACAAAGGCCCCGGTGCCGTCCCCGCCCTCCCCGAGGGCGAAGGCTGGCTCCTCGTCGAAGTCGGCGCCCCCGGCGAAGACGTCACCGCCTCCCTCGAGCGCGCACGCGCCCTGTGCGCCGACTCGGCCGCCATCGACACGGTCGTCTACCCGCCAGGGGATCAGGCCTCGGCCCTGTGGAGGATCCGCGCCGACGGTGCGGGCCTGGGCGGACGCACCCCGCCGGACGGCGCAGGCGGCGGCGACCAGCAGGCATGGCCCGGCTTCGAGGACGCGGCCGTCCCACCCGAGAACCTCGGTGCCTACCTGCGCGACTTCACCGCCCTCATGGAGGAGTTCGAGATCGACGGCCTCCTGTACGGGCACTTCGGCGACGGCTGCGTGCACGTGCGCCTCGCCATGCCGCTCGAGACCCCGGAAGGCGTCGCCCACTCACGCGCGTTCCTCCAGTCCGCGGCCCGCATCTGCGCCGCCCACGGCGGCTCCGTCTCCGGCGAGCACGGCGACGGACGCGCCCGCGGAGAACTCCTGCGCTTCATGTACTCCCCCGAGATGCTCGACCTGTTCGCGCGCGTCAAGCACGTCTTCGACCCCGACAACCTCCTCAACCCCGGGGTGCTCGCCGCCCCCATGGACGAGGCCGAGGCCGCCTCGCGCGCCCGGGCGCGGGTTCTTGCGGCGCGCAGCGGGGGTCCCGACGGGCTGACGGCAAACGGCGCGCACGCCACCCGTCCCGGCCTCGCCCCTGCCGATGGCGCGCTCCAGCCCAACGATGCGGCCGCCAACGACTCCTCGCCGTCGCCTGACGTGTCTGGCGCTGCTGGCGGCACCGGCCTCGCCCCTGCCGATGGCGCGCTCGAACTACAGCCCGGCGTCGATCCTCTCGACGCCAACCTGCGGCGCGTCGCCGCGCACCCCATGCCCGCCGACGGCGGCTTCGCGTTCACCCACGACGGCGGCGACTTCACAGCCGCCGTCCACCGCTGCACCGGCGTCGGCAAGTGCCGCGCCGGAGTCTCCGGCACCTTCATGTGCCCCTCCTACCTGGCCACACGCGACGAGAAAGACGTGACACGAGGGCGCGCCCGCATCCTCCAGGAAGCCGCGAACTCACAGCTCGTGAAGGCCATCGACTCCCCCGAAGTCCTCGAAGCCCTCGACCTGTGCCTGGCCTGCAAGGCCTGCTCCGCCGACTGCCCCGCCGGCGTCGACATGGCACGCTACCGCTCCGAAGCACTCTTCCGCACCTACCGGGGACGCATGCGCCCCCTCAGCCACTACACGCTCGGCTGGCTGCCGCGCCTCACCCGCGTCACCGCGCGCGTGCCCGGCCTGGCACGCATCGCGAACATCGTCATGTCGGTCGCTCCCCTGCGCTCGCTCGCCTTCCGCATCATCGGCCTCGATCCTCGCCGAGGCATGCCCGCCCTCCAGTCCGGCACCTTCACCGCGTGGGCTCGCCGCCGCAACCTGCTGGCAGGTAGCGTTCCTGCGTCCGCTTCATCGGATCCCATTTCTGGCGCTTCGGATCACGTTTCTGACGCTTCCAATCCCATTTCTGAGGCCCGCGAGCGCGATGCAGCCCCGACCTCGTCTGACTCTGCCCGCGAGCGCGGCGGCACCACGGCCTCGTCGATGGCGGACTCCCCGATCCTGAGCGGCCCGCGCGACCCGGGCGGGCGGCCGTATGCGCTCGTGTGGGCGGACTCGTTTAGCCAGACCCTGGACGATGCGGGGGCGCGCGCGGTCGTCGACGTGCTCGAGGCGAACGGGTTTGCGCCCATCATCGCTCCGGACGCGTGCTGCGGACTCACGTGGATTACGACGGGTCAGCTGACGGGCGCGAAGAAACACTTGACGTCGTTGCTCAGTGTGCTCGCGCCCTTCGCGGCGTCGGGAATCCCAATTGTCGGCGTTGAGCCTTCGTGCACGGCAGTACTGCGCGACGACCTGCTCGACCTGCTGCCCGAGGATCCGCGCTCGGCGCTCGTATCGGGCGCGACGCGAACACTCGCCGAGGTTCTGTCGGTCGTGCCCGCGTCCGCGCGCCGCCTGCCGAGCCTGGAGGGCGTCGAGATCGTCGCGCAGCCGCACTGCCACCACTACTCCGTCATGGGGTGGGACACCGACCAGGCGTTGCTCGAGTCGCTGGGTGCGCGCGTGACCCGACTCGAAGGCTGCTGCGGCCTGGCCGGGAATTTCGGCATGGAGGCGGGCCACTACGACTTGTCAGTCGCGGTCGCATCGCATTCGCTGCTGCCCACGCTTGATGCGCAGCCGGACGCGGTGTATCTGGCGGACGGCTTCTCGTGCCGCACCCAGGCAGCCCAGCTCGCGGGCCGCGGGGGCATCCACCTGGCGACGCTGCTGGCGGGGAAGTAGGGACTGATTATCGGGGAGTGAGTTCGCCATAGCCACGCTTTCTGCTCGCTACTACTAGCATTTGCTTCACGTGTGCCCCATCCCCAAATAGCAATGCACTGTTTAGAGGAGCATTGCACTAGATAGGGAGGCATTGCACTACCTACTATCCAGTGCAATGCTCAGCTATCTAGTGCACTGCTACAGCAACCAGCGCAATAACTACCGACTGCGCGTATGAAAACGTCGACTCGGGCCATCACACGCTTCAGTTGGCAACGCCCACAACGCCTCAGCATGCTCCGGGATAGCAACTTGATGCGGACGGAGAAGCTGAATCGCCCACACACGAAGCGCATTGAAGTCTTCGTAGTCCCTCCAAGAGACCCGGTATATCGTCCACCCCGCACTGCGCAGATCATTTTCTCGCTGAATCCAGTCACGCTTCGCCCGAGCAAAGTCGGCTTCGTTCTTTCCGAGCTTTCCAATCCCATCGAACTCGAAGATGATCATGAGTCCCGGAATAGCGATGTCCGCAAAGTATCGTCGCCCGTTGACAACGATCTCAAACTGGGTCACGACCTCGAAGGCACTCACCGACTTCAAGACCCACAGCAATGCAGCCTCGGCAGGGTTCTCGCAGCCCGGGTCGGCAGCATCTATGATTCTCTCCGCTCGCTTGTAAGGAATGCAGGTAGCCGACCGTCGCCGTTCTATCAGACGTGCCTTCATCTTATCTTTGGTCATTTCTGCCAGACATCTGGCTTCATCTTGAGCAAACTTCGAGAAGCCTGACTCGTGACGCAACACCATGCAGGCTGCGACGAAAGCACTCAAAGCTTCTGAATGACAAGCCATTCGCACAACCGCGTCAATGACAGATTCGCATCGAAGCCCGTCTATGATTTCCAATGCGTTTTCTGATGGTCGACTGGTGGTCGCGTAGACATAGACCGGCGGAACGGTAGCTGCCTTCGTTTTCACAGGAGGCAATCGTCGCTTTCCATGTCGCACACCGAACCACGCCACAACATCCGGATTGGCCTCCCACAATGGAATTGAACGCGCAACGAGGGCACTATTACCGACGAGAACAGCCTGCCGCTTCGCTCCGACACATACCGCAAGGAGCCTGGCCTGGGCTACTGTCGCCCATGAATCCCAGATAGTCGTGAACGCATCAGGGCTATCAACACGGACGTAGCAACCTTTCCTAATCCACACACACGTATCGGCACATGGTTGCTGAACGGTACCCTCACGCTGTGAGGGCAATGTCAGGACCGTCATCGATCGAATACTCATACATTGATGATCCTCATGTGAGCCGCACTCGTCACCCACACAACCGACACCTGTGGATAACTCGCACTATAACGAAGCCTGTGGATAATCCCTGTTCGATACTCTCATCGGGACTCCTCCCAAGCCGTGCCCCATATCAGCTCAGCCTTAGGCAGCGATGCACCACATAGGGAAGCATTGCACTATTTCGGGAAGCATTGCACTAGCTACTAGCCAGTGCAATGCCGTGCTATCTAGTGCATTGCTTACTCATCTAGTGCAACGCTCGTTGATCGCTCCGCCCGCACCAAGCCCACAACCTTCGCCGAGGCCTGGGCGCCCGTCGCGCGGGCCCAGCGGGCCGCGACGTCCGAAACATCAATAGATGGATCGACGAGCAGCGCGGTGGACAGTGCCTCCGCCAGCACACCCGACGAAGCCACGACGCTGACCTGCCGCACGCCCGAACGCGCGGGGTATCCCGTACGCGGGTCAATGATGTGATGGTCCAGCAGGCGCGCAGCCTGGACAGGAACATCGGAGTTGGCAGCCGCATGGGCAACACCAGGTACATAGGCGTGGCCAGGCGCATCAGCGTGAGAGTACCCAATGCCAGTCACATGTCCGTTCGACACCACAAGGTCGGCATTCAGAGATGCAGCATCACCAGCGGCCTTATCGGGACGGCCTTCGTTGCGAGGAGATGCAGCACCCTCACCGGATGTTTCACGTGATGTTTCACACGTGGGCAGATCGGCCGCAGGCCCGGCCGCACTCCCCGACACAGGCCCAACCGCGGGATCCGCCACGGGCCCCGCCACAGGCCCCGCACAAACAGCACGAGCATCCCCCAGCGGCCCCAAGTTGTCGCCGGACGTCGACAGAGACGCCATGCCGTCCGCAGGCAGTTCCACGATGCCAGCAATCGCCGTGGGCGCGCCGTGAGGGTCACGCAAGCCTGCGCGCCACGGCGAACCGTCGGCGCGAGTACCACTCACAGACACCGACGACGTCCCCACTGACACCAATACGCCGCGCGCTCCCATGGACACCGCCAGGTCGCGGCACGCATCGGCGGTGTACCCCTTCGCGATGCCGCCCAGGTCGAGGCGCGGGCTGGGCACCTCCGCACCACCGATAGACTCGGCGGGAAGGCCCACCGCCCAGCGCCGCTCACCCACGCGCGACAACAGCCCCCAGGACGACGCGCGCAACACAGCCTCCACAACACAACCAGACGGCGCAGGAGGCACGGGTCTGCCCGCAACGTACGCCGCCCGCATCGCCTTGACGTCCCATGCGGCAACGAGCGGCCCGATCATCGGGTTGAACGCTCCCCCGGTCGCCTCCGCGAGCGCCAGCGCGCCACGCAGCAGCCGGTCGGTGTCCTCACTCACGACGAGGCCGAGGCCGGCCTCCGCGGAATCAGCTGCGTCGCGGGAAACACCCTCATCGCACCCAGCCGACGCAACAACAGCATTGAGCCGCGACACCTCGGAAGAAACCCGGAAAACGCTCCACAGGTCCTCGTGGCGCGCCACGACCTCGACAATGGCGTTGACGATCGCCATGCCGTTCCCGCCCCAGCCGATGATGTCGACGCGGGTGCCCATCGCGGGAAACGAGGAACGCCACGTGGGCACGGGCTCAGCTGTCGGAGCCGTCGACGTCGCTGTCCTTCGTGGAGTCGTTGAGGCCGGGGATGTCGATGTCGTCGGCACCGTCCGGGGAGACGCCCTGGGCGGCGGCGATGGCGCGGATCGCGGCCTGCACGAACTGCTGGTGGGCGACGGTGGCACCGGTGATGACGTCGACCTTGGCGGGGTCGCCGACCTGGGTGAGGTTGTCGGAGT
>ENA-OWND01001915-OWND01001915.1-metagenome-genome-assembly--contig:-NODE-1915-length-11855-cov-15.712458_pt1 | contig 11855 bp, 13 predicted proteins | sample MGYA00245342_ERZ651119 | MGnify/ENA primary metagenome ERZ651119 (study PRJEB26857, sample SAMEA4031756) | metagenome | biome: human; feature: oral; material: saliva | place: Philippines | collected 2014...
TCAACAAGTCCAGCTCATGACCTTAAACCGAGCATGTCACCAATACTTTTTATCACAGAATAGAATATACGAGGTATTTAATCTATGAAAATGAAACCACAATACCGTAAAGGCGGTTATTCAAGTCAAATAGCAGAACAATACGTAAATCTTCAAGCGCCTATTCACTTGCTCAGTGATGAGCTTGAGGCACAACAAAAGTACGAAAATAATAAACCAACTGGTGAAATTGTTGCTTATAAGGCTTGGTTTGGACAAAAAGGGCTTCCGCCTTTCCAAGTTAAATTTACAGAAGCACCTGAACTACCAGACTACCTATCTCTGGTTTCATTTGAAAATCTAATGGCATGCGAAGTTAACTACAATGTCTACTTCAAAGCTGACGGATTGAAAGAGGTGAACTAATGGTTTCAACTCTCACACAAAGAGAGTTGGAACAATACCTGTTGCAGAGCCTAAATATGGGTTTGGGCTCTGTCTTACAGGGTGAAACATCCTACACCAACTCTTTTAACATTCTTGTCAAAGAAGACGGTTTTATCTTTGTCCCTCGCCTTCCTTGTGGCTTTATCATTGATGATGACTTGTATCAGAAGATTTTCTTAATTGCTAATGCGTCATTATATCCACAGTATACATTACTAAAGCAAAATTCGGCTTACTTTGTCGCATTAAAGGCAGAGGATATTCATGTTCAGCGAGGCTTATTCTTCCCATGGAAAAGAGGAGTTTCGGAACGCTTGGTTATTCCAGACCTTGAAACATTTGCCTCATCTCTAAAGGGTAATAATATTCCTATCATGAAAAATCTAACCATTAACTATGATAAGGTAACATCACTTGCGATTGCAGGAAATTCAGGTAGTGGGAAAAGTTACGCTTTAACTTATCTACTTAGTGTCCTGAAAAACATTTCTGACCTAATTATTATTGACCCTAAGTTTGATACACCATCACGCTGGTCAAGAGAACACCAAATTCCCGTTATTCACCCTCATGAAAACCGCTCTAAATCCGATTTTGTGTCAGAAATTAATGAAAACCTGAGCAAGTGTATGACCATCATTCATAAAAGGCAAGCCATCCTGTTTGAAAATCCACGTCATGAATTTAAACATCTAACCATTGTTATTGATGAAGTACTAGCCTTGTCAGAAGGAGTCAACAGAACCATCAAAGATTCTTTCTTCTCTTTATTGTCTCAAATCGCACTACTAGGACGAGCTACACGTGTTCATTTACTTCTAGTTAGTCAACGCTTTGACCATACGACTATCCCCGTATCCGTTCGGGAACAATTGAATGTTCTGATACAGATTGGAAACATTAATAAAAAGACCACACAGTTTTTGTTTCCCGACCTCGACCCTGAGGGTATCGTTATTCCGATAGGCAAAGGAACAGGACTTATACAGATTATTGATAACGAACATCCTTATCAAGTTTTCCCCCTCCTCTGCCCCACCTATTACACCAAGAAAGGAATTTTATAGACCATGAGAAAAACAAACTTTCAAAAAACCATACATCCAGCAACTACCCTTTTTATAGTGGGAATCCTATCTATGCTTATTTCAATCTTATTGAGGCTTGGAATGAATCCTTTAGAAAACAGTACTTATCTCACATCTCTGTTTGACTTCCTGAGTTTGCTTCACTTTATCAGCTCATCTATTTCTTTCTTGTCCCTTCTCTTATTCTTTGGATTGCTTGGCTATGAAATCAAGATACGCCAGAATAAAGATAGAATAGTTAACCTCTTTAAGTCCATTACACAGACCTTTTCTCTTCGTCTATTTCTGATTCAAAGAGAATACTCAGAAACTGTAAGCACAAGCGAGCAAGGAAACACAAAGAGATACAATCCTATCAACAGACAGTTCAATAAAGCGATTCAGAAAGTGGTTGTAGATATACGAGAGGAAAGCACAACCTTGATTATTCCTGTCCCCAAATCTCAACAAGCTATTAGAATTCTAAAAGATTTAGAAACAATCATCAGTGAAGAAATTTCCAGTCGCAATCCCGACTATTATTTTTCACGACCTGAAAGAATGGGCATGTACTTCTACTTTATCGGAACAAGACGTAAATGATAGGACGGGCGCTATGGCGCACGAAGTGAGCGCCACCTAGCGCCCGTCTGTTTGGTATATGGACTAACGGGTTACTACGACCCCGTTAGTCCAATAATCAATAATCACAAAAATATCAAAAAAACGTCTTCCACCTTCCGAAAGAACCCTTCTAAATCTCCTTATAGATAGTAATACAATTTGAAAGCGAGGTATGTTGCATATGTCAAAAGAACAACGTTCCAATAAATGGGCTTTTCTTTTCTACAAAGAAAGCGCCCCTGAAGACTATTTAGAAATCCTTGAAGGTCTTCATATTCCCTTTATCTTATCCCCTTGGCACGATAAAGATGTTAATAGAAAAACAGGAGAGCTTAAAAAAGCTCATAAACATGGTGCCTTTTTCTTTGATTCACTCAAAAGTTATTCTCAAGTATCTGAACTCATCAAGGATAAATTAAAGGGGCCTGCCCATGTAGAGCCTATTATGTCTCCCAAGGGGATGTATGACTACTTTGTCCACGCAGAGAATCCTGAGAAAAGTCAGTACGATATTAAAGACATAGAGACCGGATGCGGATTTGAATTAGACAAATTCCTCATAAACAATAATAACGATGATTTTCTATCAACTATTATTGACGTGATAGACAAGAAGAATTTCACAGAGTTTAATCATTTGGTTAGATATGCGAGAGAAGAAAATCCGACCTTATTAAGGCTTATCGTAGATAAAACTTACTTTTTTGCTAAGTATTTAGATTCACGAAGGTATAGCAAACAAAGCACCTGTCAGTCTAAATTAGAAAAGAAAGGATAAACCTGATGGACATGACGAAATTAGACCAAATTGAAAACCTACTACATACACTCATTACTATCCTTCAACAAAAATTGCAAAGCAATGATTCTCATGGGATAGTCACACAAAAAGAACTACTTAAAATCTTACAGATTTCTCCTAATACGTTGAAATCATGGGAAAGCAAAGGGTTAAAGCGTCTTGAGCCACCAATTGAAGGAACACGTACTGTTTTTTACAAGATGAAAGACGTCATTGACTTTTTGACTATTTAACTTTAAGTATGCTAGAATAGAACTATCAAATAAAGAATGTGAGGGTCCTATTCTAGCCTTTTAATTGTCCGAAGAAAGAGGCTCATATGAGTAAAGAAATCATTCAACACAACAACAAAAAAATAACTAAAATTACCAAGCAAAACGGTGATGTTAGTTACTCTATAAAGGGTGTTTATATCGGAACTGATACAAAGACTGGAAAACGCATTACAAAAACTATCACCGCTAAAACATTAAAAACTTTAGATAGAAAAATTGTCGAAGCTAAAATCGAATTTGAAAAAGCAGGTTCTACTATCAAAGAGATTCTCCAAATTGATAACTTTGAAAGTCTAGCTGAAATATGGTTTAGTAACTTCAAAACATGGGTAACTTCACAAAATACTATCAATAGGGTTAGAGGATATCTTGACACCTATATAATTCCTGAATTTGGAGACTATAAACCTGACCAGATTGAGCCAGCTGAAGTTCAATTTTGGGTTAATAGGCTATCTAAAAAGGCAAAAAAATCTATTGATTCTGGGGTAAAACGTGCCCCAAAAGGCAGTGCAAAAGATTTTGGAGCTATGGCACACAAAGTCAGTGATATTTTTGACTACGGCATCACAAATTGTGGATTGACTACTAACCCAGCTAAGTCAATCAAGGTTCCACCTAAGCCCAAGGCTAACAAAGAGCGTATTATGGTACTTCATGATGAAGACTTGAAACATTGGTTATCCTATCTTGAAACTTTGGAAAATAGCCGAGCCAATAGACGGTTTAAAGTTATTTGTAATACGCTTTTAGCATCTGCATTACGAATAAACGAATTATTGGCGTTAAAAATATCTGACCTAGATTTTAAAACTAATGAAATTATTGTCAGTAAAACTCTAATGTGGAAAAGTGCAGATAAGAAACTAGGTATTAAAGGTGAGATGATTTGTAAACCAACTGCAAAAACCGATTCTGGAAACCGTAGGGTTCCTGTCCCACTGCCAATCATGGAAAAACTCAAGGAATTTTATGAGGAGATGGGTACTTATTTTGAAAAGCATGAGTTGCCAAAATCCCCACTTATTTTTCCAACTATATATGGCAACTACATGTGCGACAGAAACGAACGTGCAACCCTAAAAAAACGTTTATCTGCTTTAGGACTACCAGACTACGGCTTTCATCTGTTTCGTCATACACACGCGTCTATGATGTTAAATGCTGGTATGAACTGGAAAGAACTGCAACATAGAATGGGACATAAGTCTATCACAACAACCATGGATACTTACGCTGAGTTAGCACCTACAAAGAAGTTTGAGGCAGTGGATATTTTCTTAAATAAGATAGAAGAACTAGCAAGCTGATGTTATCACTACCTTCATCACTACCTTTAAACTTTAAAGCTCTACAATCCTTGATAATACAGGGGATATAGGCCAATTATTTAACCCTTACAGAAGTTAAATAAGAGTTAAATTAGTGAAAATAGCGTTAAATCAACGTTTTAACACTTAATAATAGCCGAGTGGGAACATTTCGGCAACAAAAAAGGTAGTAAGATGTAATCTTGCTACCTTTTTATAATCTCCGTTTTCGTATAACAGACTTCGCTAGTGATACGAAAGCCGTGATTTCAATTTATAGTGAAAGTACCCCCTCCAGTTTGTCTGCTACCTCTTTCATAGCAGAAGGGCGAAGATGGGAATAAACTCCCAAAGTCGTCTGTATATCTGCATGTCCTAGCCTATTTTTAAGTTCTAGGTCATTCATACCCAAAGATAGTAACAAACTAGCATGGGAGTGCCTTAAATCATGTATACGGATATTTTTAACCCCTGCAATTTCTCCGTGTTTCTTCATGCTATTAGCAAGCATTGTCTTAGTCACAGGTAAACAGTTATAAGAAAAGACAAAACTTATTTTTCCTAACTGTTTCTGATGATTTTTCCATGAGGATAGCGCCTCAATCGTCATGGCATCAAGATAGATTTTTCTATTACTTGAAAATGTTTTTGTAGGGTTAATTTGCCAATTATTTTTATTTTGATAAAACATAGACTTATTGACTTGTACAGCTTTATTTTCAAAATCGACATCTTCCCACGTTAAGGCTTGTAATTCGCTGATCCTCAATCCTGTCATAAAGAGAAATAGAAAACAGGTATATTTCAAATGTTCTACAACATCATTTTGTTCAAATGTTTTAATAAATTTTTCAAATTCTTCTTTTGTCCAAAAATCAACCTTTTTTCTAGTCCTCTTCATATTTCCCACCTGCCGAGCAGGATTTTCGCTCACAATACCCAAAGTAAGAGCCATATCAAATAGCTCTTTTACTGTTTGATGTAAGTCTTTTAAATAGTTATTAGATAACCCCTCTTCCAAGATGTCTGTATGCCATTTTTTTATATGAATAGGCTTAACATCAAGCATTTTCATCGGATAAAAATATTTCAATCTTTTCAACTTAGAAGAAAAGGTCATAAATGTCCTGGTAGTCACTTTATTCTTATAGTGAGGTACAAAATACTTTTCCAAAAACAACTCAACCGTTAAAGTCGCACCATGTACAATAGCTTTTTTCGAGTGTTTCGCTATAAAATCATCATACCATTTCTTAGCTTCTGTTTGAGTTTTAAACCCTCTTTTCTTTTTCTGCATTCTTTTACCGGTCACTTCATCAAAGCCTAGAGAAGCAACCACATAATAAGAGCTACTAGCCTTGTCATAATATACATGAGGGATTTTAGGCATATTCTTCCACTTCCTCAAAATTTAATTTTGTACCCAAAATTTCCTCAACAGCTTCAACAGGAACTTGCCCCAATCCCTTAGAATTATAGTAAGCAAAGCCCTTTTGTACCATCAAAGCCTTAGCCTGTTTAATCAAACTATAAGCCTGATAATTTCCAAAACCTAATTTTTTCAAATCTTCTTTTGTTACGAACATAGAATTTTTCTCCTTTTCATGTTATAATTATCTTGGTTTTTTTATTTTGATGTGTGATTGATTTTCACGCATCTTTTTTTTGCATCTATTCCATAAATTCCTATCATTCAGGAACATATAGATGTTACCTATTTCTTGCCTTACTGGTATACACTTCCCAAAGCGTACTATACGAAAGTCAGTATTATATCTTTTATCAAAGAACATCACAATTTTTTTAGCCATTTGTTACGTCCTTTGTTTTTTTAGGTAATATTCTAGGGTAGATACAATCTTCAAGCAATCTACGAATAAAATCGCCCTTATCTTGCGAACAAAACAAATCTTCATAGTCAAAGTTCAAAACGACGCTAGAGCCATCAGGACGTTGAAAATGCCCATTTTCTCTATTTTCTCGAACTTCTGAAACACTATAAAATCTTTCTTCCATTCCATGTTTTCTAACAATTTCAGAAGAATAATTGACACGTCTTAAATACTGATTTATATCCTCTTCTTGAATTTGTCCAAAAAATTGTTTTGGAGACATATAGGCGGACATAATAACCAATCTCGGAACTACTAACTTATTTCTATAACGTGCTGACATTCGAGCCGAGTTGATTGGATCGAATAACTTCAACCAATCCGCAGGAGCAAGGCTATCCTCTCGCAAATCATCTAAAATAAGGATTTCCTCACCTGAATAATTGTCAAATGGATTTTTTGAGCTTGCAGAATATGAGCCACCTCTTAAACCTGCATTTTCAAGCGCTCCTTGAACCTCTAAAGCAATATCTCTAGCAAGTGTAGACTTACCAATCCCAGGCTTACCTTGAATATATAAAACAGTCAAATCATACTCCCCATTTTGCAATGCTTCCAGTCTTAGCACACTTTCACGCTCACCGAAAATATCAAGTCCTTCAAGGAATTTCTGACGATTATTTGCCATCAGATAATACAAATTATCGTCTTTCATAATATCAAAATAAGTCAGTTCCCCCTTATATACTTTAGCCAACACCAAATCTAGACTTTCATCTGATTTCTCACGTTTCTTTGTGGCTGCATACTTCTCAAAATCTTCTTTATTTTGATTGATAAATGCTTCATAATCGAATGAATCAAATGTTTCTACATCACTAGCTGGATACTGATATTTATCTTTATCCTTGGCATGGATAAGATAGGCTTTTGAATTTACCTTCCCATACTTACCACGTCCACTAGACTCAATATATTGTGGCAAGATACCAAGGTTTAAAGCCAAAACATTTAAATCCTTTTTATTAGAAAATTCTATATACCCATGAATATGGGGTTCAACTAATTTTGTACCATAAGAAATATCTTTATCATGAATAATCAAAGCAATTTTTAAGTCTTCCGATTCAGTCATCAGGCTTACTCGTTCGTAGATTTCCTTAAAAATTTCAATTTTATTTTTTTCCCAATTTAAAAACAACTTTTTTCTATCCTCTGACCAGTCCCAAAAATCAGGCTTTAATTGCTGTTCAAAAATATAAGTCGTTGTTTGTTTTCTCTTTGTCATTTCTCCCTTTCTAATCATTTTTTTGAATTTACTTACTCTAAACTTGAGCAAATTAAAAGATTTTTGCTTAATTTGCTCACTAATTTGCTCATTAATTTGCTCAAGTTTTTTCGGACTTTTTTCAAAATAAAACCTAAAGGGGTTAACCACCCCAAACCTACGGTTTAAAAGGGTTTTTAGACCATTCTGTCGACAAGCCCTAGAATGGTCCGCGCATAGAAAACATACCTTTTGAGCAAATGAGCAAATTAAAACGCTAAAAACTCTTATCAGCTAAAAAAGTGTATAATTAGAACATAATGATGTATATAGATTGTTAGTGAGCGCTAGTGCCCGCTGGTACACGCTAGTACACGCAGTCGCTGGCTTCGCTTTTGCGACTGCTACTAGCTACCAGCTACTAGCTACTAACAATCTATATTCCTGCTAAAAATGCGGTCGGTGCGGTGCATGGTGCTAGCCAACGGCTTCGCCCCCTGCTTTGCACCTACATTTTTAGCTAGTGTGTGCGAGTTATCAGCTACTTATATTTCTAGGTCATTTTAAAATTTTTACATTTTCTGCCTTATACCAACCTAAAGAACTGTTATTAAGTTGTCCACCAGTTACATTGTAAAATTCAAGTACTGTACCAAAGACCACTTCTAATTTTACAGGTGCTTTAATTTCATATTCCAACTGATGTACAGTATCTACTATTGCATACTTAAATCCATCACTAACACCATCTTTGAATACTTCCTCGACACTTCCAGTAGAAACAACTTCTAAAACAGGAACTACCTCTGTTTGATATTCTTTACCTTTATTCCCCATAAGGTTGACTTTTTTTGTATCTTGTTGGAGAACTTCTCCTAATTTTCTATTCCAGTTTGGTTTTGCCATTACTTATACCTCTTTTTCTTGAATTATGTTATAATTTATATAGATTTTTTATTTAGCCTTTGAGGATTTTTTTCTTCAAAGACTTTTTTTATACAATCATTGGTCATGCACCTCTCTCCTTGTCAAACATTGTATAGTTTGATATAATTTGAATATACCTAATAGGTATGGTTTAATTATATACCTGCTAGGTATATTTGTCAACCGTGAACTTAATTTTTTTTGAGGTAAATTATATGGCATTAAACAATATTGTATTAAAAGAGTTGCGTAAAGAAAAAAAACTAACTCAAACTGAATTAGCATCTAAATTAAATATAAGTCAGAAATCTTATAGTAATTGGGAGAGTGGTAAAGCAGAACCTACTTTAGATAACATTATAAAATTAGCCAACATACTAGATACAACCACTGACGAACTATTAGGAAGACAGATAAATTTTGGAGATAAAATTTTAAATAAAAAATATAAGTATGATTTAAGTGTCCTAAAAGAATCCGATATACAAAAACTTAATGATTTAAAAATGACATTAGCATTTGAACTATTAGATGAATCTTTAGAACCAGCAAAACTTAAAGTAATACTGATGGAGAAAAATAAACTTGATAAAGACGAAGAGTTAATTTTAGATACTATACTAGCTGAAGCAAAAGAATTTGCTGATGATGTTAACGAATTTTACAAATTCAAAAAGTCTAATAAAAAATTCAAATGGCCTTGGCAAAAAAATAACAACAATTTAACAACAAAGAACTCAAATAATATTAAATAGTAATCATTGATTGTATTATCAATCACTGTTAAATCAACTATCCTAAATAGTCAATATCTGACTTTTAGTGAGTGGGAATAGAGTAAATAAGTTAAAAAAGCCCTAGAAACCAATGTTTCTTAGGCTTTTTATTTTACTTTGACAACATTTTAACAACTAAAAATCTTAATCTTCTCCCGTTGCTAAGAACTTTTAACAATTTTGATTCTTTCTTAATTGTTCTTTATACCATTCTTCTCTCTACTCTGCTATTATCGAACAAGCCTGAACTACAAGTAGGAAGCATTATCGGACACAATCTCACAAAACTAATCTTAATTGCTCAAAAAAACAGTAAAACCAATTGGTTCTACTGCTTCATTTTTAAAATGTTTGGCGTTTAGCTTTACGTTCTGCACGTCCACGGGCACGACTTTCTGCTCGCTTAGCTTTGCGACGTTTTTCATCGACAGCCCATTTAATTTTTTTCTTGTAGCCTGGTTTGACTTTTTTCTTTTTCTTTTTAACCAAACCAATCATTTCAATATCCAGTTTTTCCTGTTTCTTTTCACGATTGGCACGGCGATCACGATCATAGGTATCTTGGAATTCTCCATCTTTGACGACTTTCGGAGTAAACTTGATCCCTAATTTCTCTAACTCACGAATATCTGAGTCATCACTAGGCTGGTAAAGGGTAATGGCTGTACCTGGCAGACCATTACGTCCAGTTCGTCCAACACGGTGGATAAAGAATGACAAGTCCTGTGGAATAGCATCATTAATAACGTGGCTGACACCTTCAATGTCAATCCCACGCGCAGCCAAGTCAGTTGCAACAATATACTCAAAATCAAGGTTCTTGACCTGATTCATGATCCGTTTACGTTCACGAGGCGCAATATCTCCATGAATCTTAGCTACCTTTAGACCTTGCGCAGTTAAGTAAGCATGCAATTCATCTGCACGTGTTTTTGTATTTACAAAAATCATAGCAAGATACGGTTGCATCAATTGAGTCAATTCATAAATTTGTGCATTCTTGTCACGTCCCTTAGTAGAAATCAACCAGTTATCAATAGTGTCTGAAATAACTGTTTTGGTTTTGATTTTCTCCATAACTGGATTAGATAAGTATTTTTTCAAGAATGGTTGCAATTTTTGCGGAATTGTCGCTGAAAAGACCATAAACTGCAAGTCTTTTGGAAGGCTTCCTGCAATCTTATCAACTGTCTCCAAGAATCCCATATCCAAGGTCATGTCAGCTTCATCGACAACAAAAATCTTAGCCTTGTGAATAGCTAGATCACCAGATTTTACCAAATCATAGATACGACCTGGAGTTCCGATAACGATATGGGGCTGATTGCTGGCAAGTTTTTCAATCTGACGCGCCTTGTCTGTTCCACCAACATAGTTGGCAACACGAATTTCTACTTCAGAATGTTCTGCAATCTGGCGAGCTGCCTGGTAAATCTGAGTCGCTAATTCACGACTAGGAGCTGTGATAACGGCTTGCACACTATCGCTCTCTTCATCCAACTGTTGGAAAATCGGAAGTAAGAAGGTATGAGTTTTCCCTGAGCCTGTTTTTGATTCACCAACCAAGTCACGACCTGCTAGGACAATAGGAATCAACTTTTCCTGCACTTCGGTAGGAGTCGTAAACTTCAACTCCTCCAAAGCTTTTTCTATATATTTCTTAAATTTAAATTGTGTAAATGACATAATTTCCTCGATTCTATCTATCTATTCATTATACCATAATTTAGTCTATTACAGGGAGGGATTTCCGTCAAGGGTAATCGCTTGAAAATTCTAAGGACAAGCATACAAGAGAAACACTCCTAGTTGCGATGAACAAGGAGTGTTATTAGATTACTTGAGATCCCACTGCTCTCTTAGCCAATCACAAAACTGATGATAGCGTTCGTTAAGAGCTTCATGATGCCCATAAGCATCAAATGTAGAATATGTTGTGGGAACTGCTTCTGAAATCAGGTTATGTAGTTCCCTTGCAAACATCGGAGCCTTAGACAGGCGATTGGAATGATTGGCACCTTCTATCTGACCATTTTGCAGATAAATCAGACTTTGACTCTGTATCAGCTCATGTTCCCTACAAAAGTCTGTAAAGTCTGGATACCAGAAGGAACCACAGATAGAGAAGATACAGGCCAAGGGGAGATGATTACTGTAAAGACTATAGATAGCAGCAAGACCACCAAGTGAATAACCACCATATGCAATCCTATTTTCATCAATCAAGTAGTCTTTTTTTAGAGTTGTTAGAATTCCTTGAAAGAGCTTCTCATGATAGGCTTCTACCTTTCCACCAAAGTCTGGTGCTCCTTCTTTTAAAGCTCTAGCCTGCCAAGGTGTGAAGTCATCCAGACGATTTTCTGGAATCAAACCCACCAAAATCACAGATTGAGATAGGTCTGACAAATAATCCAGTTCCCCATCATTTAAAAGCACAACTGGATAGGCTTGTTGAGGTTCATAGTTTGAAGGAAGGCTGACCCTAACCTGAATTCCTTCCCAGTTAAACTCCTTATTTCTTGATAAAGTCATTGATTTTTTCAAGGGAA
>ENA-OWND01001923-OWND01001923.1-metagenome-genome-assembly--contig:-NODE-1923-length-11829-cov-3.871412_pt1 | contig 11829 bp, 8 predicted proteins | sample MGYA00245342_ERZ651119 | MGnify/ENA primary metagenome ERZ651119 (study PRJEB26857, sample SAMEA4031756) | metagenome | biome: human; feature: oral; material: saliva | place: Philippines | collected 2014...
TTTTGGTGTAACTACAGATTTTCTGTGGTTATCACGTGAAAATGTCTCATCTATTATCACGAGACTTTGTCCCGAAATTTAAAAGAAAATGATAAAATACTTTCATGGAGGTATTTTAAAAATTGGAAGGAAGGAAATTAAAACCCTTGGAGGAAAGAAAGTACAAAATAATTAAAAAATTAATAAGAGAAAATGGTAATAAAACTAGAGCTAGTTTAATTCTTGGGGTAACGAAAAGAACAGTTAATCGGTTAATTAAGCAATGTGAAAAAGACGGATATTTTGGTTTTATTCACAAAAACACCGGACGAGTTCCTAGACACGCTAAGACTAAAGAATTTAAAGAGAAAATCATAAGTCTTTATAAAACGACGTTCATCACCGATTCTCATATAAAGCTCATAGCAAGTAGTCTTAGGAATGAGGTAAATATCCTGCGCCCCCTCTTGCCGAGCCTGCCTAATCATTTCTTTTGCAATTTCTTGAAGCTCATCGTCCATAATCACCACATGGTCACTATCCCAACGAACAGGTCTTGAAACGTGAAGCATCACGCCTTTACTGAACAACGCCAGTGAAGACAATTTATTAGAGATGGTTTCTGTTGGATGGAAATGTCCCGCATCTAATAAAATCATCTTTCCACGTGTAAGGCCATATCCCATATAGAATTCGTGAGAGCCGACTGTATAAGCTTCGGCACCGATACCGAATAATTTGCTTTCTACGGCATCTTTGTTATAGCGCTCATCGATGTCTTCACTGAAAATTTCATCCAGAGATTCCATCAAACGTTTGCGTGGTGCTAAGCGGTCTACTGGATTATCTTTGAATCCATCTGGAACCCAGAAGTTTGTGTAGCAAGTTTCTCCAAGTTCTTTACCGAAATATTCTGCGACACGACGTGAACGTTTGCCGTGTTCAATCCAAAAAGCACGCACTTCTGGATCTGGGCTAGCTAGCGTAAATCCATCTTTCATCATCGGATGTGAGAAGAAGGTTGGGTTGAAGTCTAAGCCTACTTGATGTTCTTTAGCCCAATTCACCCATTTTTGGAAATGACGTGGCTCGATTTCGTCTAAGTCTACTTTTTCATCTGTATCAAGATAAATCGCATGCAAGTTTAATTTATGCTTCCCTGGAATTAATGAATAAGCTTTCTCGATATCTTGACGTAATTCCTCTGGAGTTCTTGCAGCACCAGGATAGTTCCCTGTCGATAAGATTCCTCCTGTTAACTCTCCGTCTGCATTCCAAAATCCGTGAACGTCATCTCCTTGCCAGCAATGCATCGAGATTTTAACTTCTTGTAATTTTTTGAGTACGGCATCTGTGTCAACGCCAATTGCGGCGTATCTTTTTTTCGCAACTTCATAGGCTTGTTTTACTGCTGATTCAACCATTGTTTTTCCCTCTTTCTGTTTGTTGTTTCCATTGTTGTAATAATTGTTTGTTATCAATTTCCTCTGGTTCGAATGTATTTAATTCGATTTGTTCTCTTAGAAATTGGCGCGCATGTTGTAAAGATTCGAGTTTCCCATCGGCAATCATTTGCACGAGTAGATTTCCAAGAGCCGTTGCTTCACCTGGGCCTGCCACCACTGTTTTCCCAGTAACGGTTGCCGTCAATTGGTTGAGAAGAGTTACATTGGATCCTCCTCCCACAATATGAATCGCATCAAAAGAATGTCCGACGAGTCGTTCTAGGTGCTCTAATTCGTAGGCATATAATAATGCGAGATTAGAGTATACACACATGGTGAGTTCACCAACCGTCTTTGGCACTTTCTGATTGGTTTCCGTGCAATACGCTCGAATTTCTTCAATCATGTTTTGTGGATTCGTGAATCGCTCGTCATTTAAATCGACAAATTGTTCAAACGGCGCCACTTCTTTTGCCGCTTCTGCCATTTCCTGATACGAGTATTGATAGTCCAACATACGAGCAATTTCTTGAATGCTCCACATACCAGTGATGTTCTTTAAGAAGCGAATCGTTTCGTACGCTCCCCATTCATTCGTATAATTTTGTTTCTGAGTTTCTGCGGTAATGAGCGGCTCTTCCAACTCCGTTCCAATTAACGACCAAGTACCACTTGAAATATAGGCGAAATGTTCATCGGTAGCTGGAACCCCAACAACCGCTGATGCCGTATCATGCGTAGCAACTGCATACACATGAGTCACTGGCAACTTGTAGGCGGCTCTTAATTCTTCAGTTACGTCTCCAATATACGTTCCAGCAGCTACCAACTCTGGTAATTGATGCGGTGTTACTCCAGCAATCTCAAGTAGCTCTACATCATAAGTTTTGTGATGTGGATTTAATAATTGAGTTGTTGAAGCGTTTGTTTCTTCTGCCACCATCACACTTGTTAACTGATATGCTAGGTAGTCCGGAATCAGTAAACTCTTCTCAGCTCTTAGTAATACGTCGCTTTCTTCTGAAGCATATTGGAATACCGTATTGAACGGGAGAAATTGAATTCCTGTTTTTTTATAAAGGTCTTCTTTTGAAATTTTCGAAAAGACATTTTCCACACCCTTTTGTGTGCGAGAGTCTCTATATGCAATTGGATTTCCTAACTTTTCGCCATCCTTCACTAGCACATAATCGACTGCCCAAGTATCGATTCCAAGGGTGCATTCTTCAACGCCACGCTCTTTTACTTTTGCTAAACCAATCAAAATGTTTTCAAACAAGTCATCGATATTCCATCTGTCATGTCCGTCTACTTGATGGAAGCCGTTTTTAAAACGATGAACTTCATTCACTTCGAAATGGTTGTCTTTGTATTCTGCTAGAATGACACGTCCACTCGAAGCACCAATATCTACTGCTACATGCACACTCATAACTTCACTCCTTTACAGTTCTCTCAAATTCATTTAACTATGTTTTAACTTATGCTACAATAACAACAAGTTATTCAAATCGTATCAAATATACAGGAGAAGAAAATGCTTTCAATTATCGATTATTTAACCCTAGAAACAGACATTGAAACAAAGCAGAAAGAGACTGGAAAACATATTCCTGATTATGACAAGCAAAACGCGGGACTTCCTCGTCTGACAAATGATTTATTTTTAGCCAATCGCTCGATTTATATCAGCAAACATAATCGGTATGCACCGTATCCAAAACACACGCACCAATTTTTGGAGTTGAACTATGTACTACGGGGTCAATGCCAACAAATTATTAACAATACGCCCTATACGTTTTACGAGGGAGATATCCTGTTGATGGATGCTGGGAGCGCGCATGCTATTGAAGCACTCGGCGAAGACGATTTGTTAATTAATATCGTGTTTAAAGATACTCAAATTTCCTTAAAGAACTTGGAAGAATTGCAAGGACAAAATAGTATTTTGTATCAATTTCTCTTAAAGAGTCATACGCATATTCAATCTGCAGAAAACTTTATCGTCCTTCGATCAGACAAGACGAATCAATCGAAGAACTTAATCGAATTAATGTTGAATGAATACTTTGATCCAAAACCATTTTCCAACCAAATCTTGGAACATTACTTAAATATTCTCTTATTCGAGCTCTCCCGTTCATTGCCAACCCTTGGCGATACCGTTCGTGATGCGAATGACCCATATGTGCAAGTTCTTGAATTAATCGACCAAGAATACTCGACACTGACTCTTGCACAGGCTGCCAAGCAATTGAACTTTAATAAAAACTACCTCAGCAATCTGATTAAGGAAAAAGGAAATGCTACCTTTACCGAATTGCTCAATCAGAAGAAATTAATGATGGCTAAATTGCTCTTAAAATCAACCAACTTCTCGATTGAAAAAATCTGCCAAACGGTAGGTTATTCCAACAAAACATACTTCTATAAACAATTCCAAGAGAAGTTTGGAAAACTCCCCTCACAAGTACGAAACACAAAAGAGCTGTCCTAACAGAACAGCTCTTTTACTTTATATTTTTTCTTTTACAAAATTATTCCATGCTTCTTGAAGTAGCGTGACAGTTAACTCTTTTGTACTTTCAACTCTTTTAAAAGCTTGAGAGAGGGTTTCATCTCCTACTCCTACAGAACAACTTCCTGCACTATTAATAGCTTCTATACCCGCAATCGAATCTTCAACACCCACACAGTCTTTAGGTGCTAAACCTAATTGTGTGGATGCAACTTCAAAAATTTCAGGATTTGGCTTACCTTTAGTTACTTTTCCTGGGTCTACAATAGTATCAAAAGAATCAAACAGTCCGATTTTTTCAAGTATAAAAGGCCCATTATGGCTTGCTGACGCCAGTGCTATTTTGACGCCTTTTTGCTTCAATTCATTTATTAATTCTTGAATTCCTGGCAAAATATCCTTATCGGTAAGTTTTTCTAGTGACTCAATGTAGCATTTGTTTTTCTTATTCGCTAATTCTTGAAATTGTTCTTCATCTACCGATAGATTTAATACCTCCAGAATAATTTTTAATGAATCCTCTCTACTGACACCTTTCGTTCGTTCTTCGATACTTTTAGGCAATGTAAGTCCAAATTCATCCTTAACTAGTTGACTCCATGCTGTAAAATGATATGTTGCAGTATCTGTTACGATACCATCTAAATCAAATAGTACACCTTTCATTATGCCATCACATCTTTCATTTTATTATGACCTGGTTTAAGATAGATCTTTTCACCATTTGAAAATACATATTCAGCCGATGTGCGCCCTGGTAAAATTACATCCACAGTCACATCATTTCCGCTAATTGTCCATGAAACTGATAAATTACCATTAGCGGTTTGAAGAGCACCTTCCACCCATTCTAAGTGATTCGTAAAGTTCGGTTGAATCACATAAGTCTCCGATTCATCCAACACGTTAGGCAATTGAATTCCAAGAAGTTTTTCAACTATAAAATCTTCAACCGCGCCATATGCGTAATGGTTTAAACTATTCATATCAGTACCACTAATTTCCCCATTAGGAAGAATAGAATCCCAGCGTTCCCAAGTTGTTGTAGCACCCATTTCAACTTCAAATAACCAACTTGGTGTTTCTTTCTTGAACAAGAGATTCATCGCTTCTTCGTGCAATCCAGAATCTAATAATGCATGTGGTAAATCCCCTGTTCCTGCAAACCCTGTTGTTAAATAACCTTTATTTTCAGCCATTTTTTCTTGGAGTCGATTTTTTAGTTTTTCTCGTGCAATCTCACTTGGATATAATCCATGACGAAGTAAAACTGCTAACCCTGTTTGGGTATCAATTGCGGTCGGAATTGTAACTCCACCATATTTTTGCGCCATAGATTGACGAATGTTTTCAACCTCTGATTGCAATGTCACAGGATTCACATTTAACTCATCTCCAATGAAGTAAGTATCAATTATTTTTTGGCGAACTTCTTTAGCTAAATTTTGATAAAACTCAAATCGATTATCGCTTAAAACAGATAACATTTTCGCAGTATAATCAGCTGAAATATAATAATACGTTGAGGCAATTAACGCGGAATCTGTTGCACCAAATACAGATCCTTTGATTCCTGTGTCTAATGCCAACCAATCTCCTAGTTGCCATCCGAAATCCCACAGTCTATTTCCTCCACGAGCTTCATCTTGTTTATAAATCCAATCCACCCAATCCGTCATTAACTCAATATACTGTTTGAGTAATCCTTTATCTCTAAAATGACGATAGAGTGTAAAAGGGATAAATGTCGCTGCATCTCCCCAAACAGCAGCACCAGCATTCGTTAAAAATGGATTTTGAGCATCATTCACCTTTGGAACTGGGGCAAAGAATGGTGTAGCCCCATCTAATAAACTTTGTTCTAATTTCAAGTTTTCCATAAAGTGCGCTAAGAACGCTCTAGTTTCCATATTGTAACAAGCCGTATTAGAAAAGATTGCAATATCTCCTGTCCATCCCATTCTTTCATCGCGTTGTGGACAGTCAGTTGGAATACTTAGAAAATTATCTTTTTGACTCCAGCGAATATTGCTTACCAATTGATTTAACGAACTGCTGGATGATTTAAAGGTAAAAGTTTCATCCATCTTACTTTGCAACGACTGTGCTACCACTAAAGCCGCTTCTTCTTGAGTTAACCCCTCTACTTTCACATATCGGAACCCGAAAAATGTGAAATGAGGACGAACTTTTATTCCTTTAGATACATTATTAATTACAAATTCCTGTTTCGCTGTTCTAAGGTTTTCAGTATAAAAAGCCCCATTTTGTAATAATTCGCCGAATTCGAATCGCACACTCGACTTATCTTCAAGAAACTCTGCAACAATCCAACCTGTAATCTCTTGACCAAAATCTAAAACCATTTGATTTTTAGTATCAAAAAATACACGAGGAGCAAATTCTTCCATAACTTCAACTGGCAAATCTAAACGTGCAGTCAATAAGTTTTTATCTTCATCAATTACTTGCGTTGTCAATAATGTTTCTTCTAAAGAGAAGTCAATGATTTCTCCATCATAAATAGAGTTGTCTTGAATATGATTTGTTTTTACAATCCATGTTTCATCAGTAACAAATTGTTCAATCGTTCCATCCGTATATTCAACATGTAACTCCGCAATCAATTGTTGTTTATCTCCATAAATATTTTCGAAACCACCTTCGAATACGAAACGGCCACGATACCAACCGTTCCCTACAATAAACGAAAGCTCAGAATCTGCCTTTAATGAAGTAGTCACATCATAAGTTTGATATTGTTGTAGTAAATCATAACTATGATAACCTGGTGTTAAATATTCATTCCCTACTTTTTCTCCATTAAGAAAAACTTCATATAAACCGTGCCCTACGGCATATAGACGAGCTTGTTTAATTTCCTTAGTAAAAGATATATTTTTTGAAAAGGTTACACAGTCTCTTGTTTCTTCTCTATATGAAATCCAGTCTGCTTTCCATGGTTCATCCATTTTAGCTGTCTCAAAAGTACTGATTGCAACACAATTACCGTAAGTAACTCTCCAATAATACTTCGTTTTCGGCTTCAAAAATTCAGGCTGCAGAGAAATTGTATTGAAACTACTCTTCGTTGAACCCCTCCATAGTAACTCTTTAAAGTCCTCTTCTTTAGAGATTTCCACTCTACATTCTTCAGTTTTGTCAAGTTGCCCCTCTAATTTCCAGGAGAATGTCAGATAATCGAAACGATAGCCTAATGGCGTATCAACACCATTTACTTTTAAATGACTAATTTTCATTTTTTAACTCCTCCAATAAGATGTTTTCACAAAATGGATTTACTGGGCTAATACCTTTAAACGAACTTTCTCCAGTTAATTTTTTTACGGTCATTTCAATAAAATGATCGTAGTTACAATATGCATTAATCACTGTTTCCACCATTGGTAAATCATATAGATGATATGGATTTCCGAAACTAATCAAAGCTGTTGGGACTTCTTTGACAAACCATGGCATATTATTGCCTAGTCCGAATAAGGTATGCCAATGAATTCGAGCTACTGTTTGATTACTAGCATTTTGCACATTAGCTACATATAATACCGCATCATACTCTTTTGAAAATGATTCGACAGTTCCTAAATCAAAGAAATTGGTCTCAGGTTCATAAATCGTGACTTCAAAATCTCTTGCTTCTAATTCGGCTTTTACCTTTTCAACTACTCTTGTGTTTGAATCAAATGTCCCTAACACCTGCAACAGAATTCTTTTATTTTTATTTGATGTCAGAGGAAGCATCTTTTGAGTATCTTTGACTAAAGTAATCGATTTATCCGCTAAATCATACTGTTCCTTTTTATAATCCTCAAATGTTGCTGTTCCATGATTAATCGATTTATGTAATCCAAGTGATGCTTTTGTAGCCAAAATACGAGTGACTGCTTCATTCAATCTTTCCTTCGTTAAGACCCCTTTTGCTAGCCCTTCTTTCATATATTGGACATCTTCTTCTAAAACACGATTGAACAATAGCATGTCACATCCTGCTTGGATGGTGAACGGAACAGCTTCACTTCTCTTCATAGCTGCACAAAAACCAACCATCGGAGTCGCATCTGTAATAGTAAGTCCATTAAATTCAAGTTCTTTTCTCAATAAATCTTGAAGTAATTTTGGACTTAAAGTCGCTGGCATTGTGTCTCCTGCATATGCGGGGAAGGCAATATGACCTATCATAACTGCCTTTGATCCACAATCAATTAACTCTTTATAAACTCTACCAAAAGTTTTACGCCAATTTGTTACAGATAAAGAATTAACGGAAGTCAATAAATGCTGATCCCTCTCATCAACCCCATCACCTGGGAAATGTTTAATAGATGTCATCATCCCATTATCATGAAAAGCTTGTATATACTGCTTAGCGTTTCTTATTACTCTTTCCACATCACTTCCATAGGTACGAACATTTGTAATTGGATTTCTAAAATTTAAATCCAAATCAACTACTGGTGAAAAGCCCCAGTTAACTCCGACTGTTTTTCCTTCTTTTGCAGCGATTTCTCCAAGAGTATAAGCATCACTTGAACAATTAGTCGCTGCAACAGCCATCTGATTTCCATAAGCAGTACCTTGAGTTGCTGCACCATTCCCACCATCTTCTAGATTTGCGGCTGTTAACAGTGGGATTTTGCTATTTTTTTGCATATACTCATAGGCTTGCTGGACCTCTTGTGCATCTCCAGGTCTATAAAATAAGCCACCTATTCCTAATTCAATAAGTTTATCTAAATAGCCTTTTTCGCTTGAATATCCAATCGGTAGAAACAACTGTCCAATTTTTTCATCATCTGTTAATCTCTCTAATGTTTTATTAACCCATTCCACATCCGTATCATCTAAATAAAATGGTTTTTCTTTTAAATTCATTTTCTTATCTCCTTATAACAGAATTAGGGAGAATGCAGATGGCATCTCCCCATATATTTTATTGTTCTGATAATCCTTGAGAACGTTCTTGAAGATTTTTTACAATCTCTGGTAATTTTTTATCTAAATCATAGAAGAACATTAACACGATTGATATCACACCTAATAAAATTGGAATATAAGCAAACAGTGATTTGATTGCAAAAATTGTACCTGGTGTTTGAGCAGCAGCTCCAGCAACATATCCTCCAATTGACATTACAATACCAATCAATAATCCTCCCAAACCTGACCCGACTTTTTCGCCGAAAGTCCCAGCAGAGAAAATTAAACCATCTGAACGGATTCCTGTTTTCCATTCTCCGTAGTCTGCCACATCTCCAAGCATCGCATAACTTGCCACTGCTGTAGGAGCTATACCTAGACCACGTACAATTAAACCAACTTTGATAAGATCGTAGTTTTCTGGGAATAACGCTAAGATAACTGTTCCTAAAACAACAATTGCATTTCCTAAAATCATTGCATTTCGTTTTGACATTTTTGCCATAATGATTGGTGTGAAGAATGAACCTACAATAATTGGTGCAAATGATAGCATACCTATAACCGCAACTTTTTCAACATCTCCTAAGATGTACTGTGCATAGTAAATATTAATTCCACCAAGACCAGAACTAATAAAACCGATTAACATTGTAGAAATCATAATTACCCAATATTTGTTCTTGAATAACGCTTTTACATTATCCATAACTGGTACTTTTTCAACTTGCTCTGCTACATATGCTTCATCCGTTTCTAAAACACGTTCTTTTGAATTTTTGTACAAGATTGTTAATAACACTACAGATACAAGTGCAAAAACAGCAGCCATTTTAGTCCAAGAAGATGCTTCTGTCACTTCACCAAACATGCCAACTACTTTTAATACAATTCCATTTACTAAGAAAGCCCCTAAGAATCCAAAAATTGTTCTTGATGTTGACAAGAAACCACGTTCTTTTGAATCAGAAGTTGTTGTTCCTAACATTGTGTTATAAGGGACCATTGTCATTGTATAAACCCCAGCTAAAGAAATAACGTAAGTAGCAAATGCATAGAATGCTTTCATTTCTTGAGGTAAGAATGATGGTGATGTAAATAATAGAATTAGCGCTAAAGCGTATGGAATAATCATTCGTTTAATCCAAGGACGAGCTTTTCCTTTTACCGTAGATGTTCGGTCAACAATAACCCCCATTAAGATATCTGTAATCCCGTCAAATACACGTGCGAATAATAGAATAGAACCAACTACAGAAATTGTTAACCCTACAACATCTGTATAAAAATATGTAATAAATCCATTCGCAGTTGTAATCATCAGATTAGCTGCTAAATTTCCAAATCCATATGTTATTTTTTCACCAATAGGTACGCTTGATACATTATTATTGTCTGTCATAATTTATCTTTCCCTTCTTAAATATATTAAAGCGTTTTACAAAAATTATATTACTGTGGTATTTATCTTTTCACAATGCATTAAAAACAGGTTATAATGAACTATCCACAGGTATCAAAGGAGTTAATTATGAATCTTGAAGAATTAGATATTTACTTACGTCATATAAACATATTTGAAAAAAAGCAAAGAGAAACAGGCATTTCAGTCAACGATATTTCTAGTGCAAATAAAAATATAAATACGTACATTGATTCAAAATTTAATATATTTCGTTTTCCAAAATCTTTATTTTTTAGCAAGGGCGAAAATATTTACATAAACAAGCACAATCGATTTGCTCCTATGATTGAGCATCTTCATGATTTTATTGAAATGACCTACATTTATTCTGGTACTTGTACTCAAACAATTAACGGAAAAACAGTAAACCTTACTAAAGGAAGTTTATGTGTATTAGATAGAGATGTCCCTCATTCTATTGATGCTTTAGGAGAAGATGACATAATGATTAACATTTTGATTAATGAAGAAACATTTTCTTCTCTATTTCTTTTTAGAAACCAAAACCTCACTAGTCTGGAAGCAAACATTCTTGCAGATGTTTTTAACAAGCAAACTGATCATGACAGATATGTCATTTTTGATACAACTCAGAGTATTGCTATCCATTCATTAATTCAATTATTATTGACAGAGTACTGGTCTTATCAACGTCAGGGATCCGAATTCCTTTCTCACTATATTCATTTAATAATGTTGGAACTTGTTAGAATTTACAGCATAAACGCTACAAAGAATTATCATTCCTCTAAAATTAAGATTCATGAAATTCTTGCTTTTATCGATAATAACTTTAGAAACTTAAAATTAGAGACTCTAGCTAGACATTTTGGGTATAATCCGACCTATTTAAGTAATACTCTCAAAAAAAGTACTGGAAAAAATTTCCAGGAAATTCTATTGGAAAGACGACTAATGCAAGCAGCTGATTTATTAAAATCTACAGACTTCACTATGGATACCATTGCTTTCGAATCTGGTTTTCCTTCAACAAGTTATTTCTTCCGACAATTTAAGAAACACTATAATTGCACTCCTAAAGTTTATAGAAAAGAGAACTAATTTATAATAAGAAAAGCAATGCTCTAAGGAGCATTGATTTCCTTATTTTTTCAACTCTTCAATTAATTCTTGAATATCGACTTTGGCTTCTTTAATCGGAAGTCCTACATAAACATGATTCATCTTTTCGCGTTCGATATATCGATGTTCGATTCCTTCTTTAAGAAGCTTTTCATGTAACAATCGATTATCTGGATAAAGGATATCATGCGTCCCAATATAAATACTGATTCTTCCTAGTCCAGACAAGTCTCCAAATAGCGGGCTCACTAGCGGTTGTTTCAAATCTTCTCCCGCCCAGAACTTTGCAACTTCATGAATCCCACTCTGTTTAAGGATTGGGTCAAATGGTTCATAAGAGGCGATTTCAGGATTATCCGTTGCAATATCCACCCAAGGAGAAAACAGAACGAGTTCCT
>ENA-OWND01001927-OWND01001927.1-metagenome-genome-assembly--contig:-NODE-1927-length-11815-cov-8.443197_pt1 | contig 11815 bp, 10 predicted proteins | sample MGYA00245342_ERZ651119 | MGnify/ENA primary metagenome ERZ651119 (study PRJEB26857, sample SAMEA4031756) | metagenome | biome: human; feature: oral; material: saliva | place: Philippines | collected 2014...
TCTAGCCACAACTGCACAAGTTAGATCAAAACCAAAAATGATACCCCTTCAAAAAGTTGGCAGGAGTTTATTTTCTATAACAAATTTTGGTAAAGAGCTGATAAGTGGCAAGGACGCAAAAGAGAAATTTATATCTTGGTATGATGAAATTTATAAACAAGAGATCAAAAAAGAAAAGAAAGAAGCAGTAGAAAATACACCAGACGATAATATAGAAGAGGCGCTTTGCAAAATAAAAGAAGAGTTAAAAAGCGAAATTTTATCTAGCATTTTGGAAAAAGAGCCGAGATTTTTCGAGCATCTAGTAACAGAGCTTTTAGAAAAAATGGACTATGGAACTGGAAGCCTTACAAATAAAGGACCAGATGGCGGGATAGACGGCATCATAGACGAAGATGAGCTAGGACTTTCTAAAATTTACATCCAAGCAAAGAGATATAAAGATGGCAGCAACATAGGCAGGCAAGAGATACAGCAGTTCATCGGTGCCATCTCAAATAAAAATACCAAAAAAGGCGTTTTTATCACTACAGCAAAATTTACAAAAGAGGCCCAAACGTTTGCCAAAGATAGTCAAAACTTTAGCGTAGTCTTGATAGATGGCGACAGACTGGCTGAGCTAATGATAAAGTATAAAGTAGGCGTTCAAACAAGCCAGATATATGAAATTTGCAAGATCGACACCGACTTTTTTGACGAAAATAATTTTTAGATACAAGAATAAGCAATCTTTTTGTTTTCATCGCATAAATTTTTTGCGTAGCCACCCAAATAAACCTAAAATTTACCAACTCAAAACACATTTTAAACCAAATTTCACTCTTATAAACGCCGTCTAAATTTTAAGTGTTATAATTACGGCAAAATAACGATTTTAAGGAGAGTGTATGTCTTCACGCATTATCACTGGCGTTTTGATGTTTGTTGCTATTTTGGTAGTTTTTTTTATAGATAATTATATTTTAAATTTTATTTTGCTTGGCGCTGTGCTTTACTTTGCCTTTAATGAGTCGCTCAAGCTTTATGGCATCGATCACAAACAGCTAGTTTATGCAGCACTCGCATTTTACGTGCTTACATATTTTACAAATCCGATCTTCATCGCGATCCTAGCTATCATGCTGGTAGCATCTATCCTTGCGCACATAAAAAGCGAAAATTTAAAGCTAGTCGCCCCTTTTGTATATCCGACGACACCTATCTTTATGATGTGGATGCTCTACTCAGAGTATGGCATGGGCTATCTTGCGTGGCTTATCTTAAGCGTCGTTGCAAGCGATAGTGGCGCATTTTTCGTTGGTAAAGCCTTTGGCAAGCACCCATTTAGCCCAAGCTCACCAAATAAGACTATCGAGGGTGCAGTTGGCGGCGTGGTAGTGGGCACCATAGTTGGCTGCGTAGTTGGAAATTTCGTAACAGATGGATTTTTTCAAATTCTATTTTCAAGCTTTTTAGTCTGCGTCTTTGCGGTCTGGGGAGATCTCTTTGAGAGCTATCTAAAAAGACTTTGCGGTGTCAAAGACAGTGGCACGCTTTTCCCAGGTCACGGCGGCATGCTTGATAGGATAGATGGCTATTTATTTGGCGTTGTTGCGCTACTTTGGTCGCTATCGTGGTAATACTTGGCTCAACTGGCTCGATCGGCAAAAATACTCTAGCGCTCTGCGAAAAATTTAATGTAGAGGTTGAGGCGCTAAGCTGCGCTAAAAACGTAGCTTTGCTAAACGAGCAAATTTTAAAATTTAAGCCAAAATTTGTCTGTGTGGGCGATGAAAAGCTAGCTAAAAATGTAAAAAACGTTGAGGCTAAAAACATCTTTTTTGGTGAGGCTGGACTGCTAGAAATGCTTGAAATTTCAAGCTCAAAAAAGGTGATAAACGCCCTTGTTGGCTTTGCTGGACTTGCTCCTAGCCTAAAGACGCAAGCACTTGGTAAAAGGCTGGCACTTGCAAACAAAGAGAGCCTTGTGGTTGGCGGTAAATTTTTAAAAACAAGAGAAATTTTGCCCATTGATAGCGAGCATTTTGGGCTTAAATTTCTACTAGAAAATAAAACAACTCCAAGCAAGCTCATCATCACTGCAAGCGGTGGGGCATTTTATAAAAAGCCGATCAAATTTCTAAAAGATGCCACGCCAAGCGACGCGCTTAAACACCCAAACTGGGATATGGGCGCAAAGATAACGATTGACAGTGCGACGATGACAAACAAGCTTTTTGAGGTGATGGAGGCCTACTGGCTTTACGGCATAAAAGATATCGAGGCCGTGATAGAGCCAACTTCAGCCATCCACGCCGTAGTCGAGTTTATCGACGGCTCAAGCACGATGCATCTCTCACGCACAGATATGAAGCTAGCCATTTCGCATGCTATCTTTGAAAAAGTTGAGCAAAATATCGTCTCGCACGCAAATTTACTTGATCTAAAAAATATCAATTTTCAGAGAATCAGCCTTAAAAAATACCCAGTCTTTTCGCTAAAAGATGAAGTCTTAGCTAGTCCTGATCTAGGTGTCGTCATAAACGCTGCAAACGAGGTTGGAGTATTTAGCTTTTTAGAGAAAAAGTGCTCATTTTTAGATATATCAAGGCTCATTTTGAGCTCAGTAAAGAAATTTAAGAGTCTTAAAATTTCAAGTGTAGATGAAATTTATGAAGTTGATAAAGAGGTTAGAGAATACGCAAAAAGGATGCTAAATGCAAAGGTATGAGGGGTATAAATTTGATCTTAAGCAAAGCTTGATCGGTGTGCAGTTTTTATTTGTCGCCTTTGGCGCGCTCGTGCTCGTGCCTATCCTTACGGGGCTTGATGCAAACGTCGCGCTCTTTACGGCTGGCCTTGGCACGTTACTTTTTCAGCTAATAACTAGAAAAAACGTCCCACCGATCTTTCTAGCAAGCTCGTTTGCCTTCATCGCTCCGCTTCAGTACGGCATCGAAAAATGGGGCATACCAGTGACTATGGGCGGAGTTATATTTGCTGGATTTTTCTACGTCGCGCTAAGTCTTGTGGTTCGCTTTGGCGGAGAGAAAATTTTGCATAAAATTTTGCCTCCAGTTGTCGTTGGTCCTGTCATCATGACCATAGGTCTGATACTAGCTCCAAATGCCGTCAAAATGGCTACTTCAGCTACTGAGGCTTACACTCAAAACGTAGCGATGATAGTTGCAGCCACCTCGCTTATCGCCACTATCGTTGTTATGATGCTAGGACGGGGGATGTTTAGGCTCATACCGATCCTACTTGGCATCATCGCTGGCTACATCGTGGCTTACTGCTTTGGCATGGTTGATTTTAGCGCCATCGCAAGCGCCCCTTGGTTTAGAGTGCCAAGCTTTAGCGCACCAAAATTTGAACTTGAAGCGATCATCTACATGATACCTATCGCCATCGCCCCAGCGATCGAGCACATCGGCGATATGCTCGCTATCTCAAACGTCACAAAAGAGGATTTTTTGAAAAATCCAGGGCTTAAAAACACCCTTTTAGGCGACGGCCTAGCCACCTCGCTAGCTGCTGCCTTTGGTGGTCCGCCAAACACCACCTACTCAGAGGTCACAGGCGCAGTTAGCCTTACAAAAGCGTATAATCCAGCGATCATGACCTTTGCAGCGATCACTGCTATCGTGCTAGCCTTTGTTGGCAAGCTTGGCGCGGTGCTCTCGACCATCCCAGCTCCAGTCATCGGCGGCATCATGCTGCTACTTTTTGGCATCATCGCAAGCGTTGGCATGGAGACACTTATAAAAAACAGAGTCGATCTTGCCGATCCTAGAAATATGATAATCGTAGCCCTCATCTTCATCTTTGCCATCGGCGGCATGGTGCTTGACCTTGGTGCGGTTAAATTTTCAGGTATCGGACTTGGCGCGGTTACTGGTATAGTTTTAAATTTGCTTTTGCCAAAAACAAAGCATTACGAAGGATATTAATGCGTAAATTTAGACTTTTTTTAGCAGCTCTTGCAGCTGCAAGCCTTGCAAATGCAAGCGCACTGGACTATGCACTTATCAAAAAAGGTGAGCCAAGTAGCAATACTATGCTCTTAATCGGTGGCATACAAGGCGACGAGCCAGGCGGCTTTTTGGCGGCTTCTATCGTGGCGACTGACTATAACATCACAAAAGGCTCGCTTTGGGTCGTGCCAAATTTAAATTTCCCAAGCATCATCGAGCGAAGTCGCGGCACAAAGGGCGATATGAATAGAAAATTCGCCCACGTCGAAAAGGACGATCCAGACTACAACTCAGTGATGAAGATAAAAGACGTCATCACCGACAAAAACGTCACTCTCATCTTAAATTTACACGATGGCAGCGGATATTATAGAGATAAATTTATAAGCAAGGACGAAAATCCAGACAAATGGGGCAACACCTGCATCATCGACCAAAGCACACTGCCAGGCTCAAAGTACCCAGAGCTTGAAAGCATCGCATCAAGCGTAAAAGACGTGCTAAATAAGCACCTCATAGACCCAAAACACCAATATCACGTCAAAAATACGCACACAGCGATGGGCGATAAAGAGATGCTAAAAAGCCTCACCTACTACGCGATCACGCAAAACAAGTCCGCCTTTGCAAACGAAGCTAGCAAAAATTTAAACGCCGAGCAAAGGACATATTATCACCTAGTAGCGATCGAGGAGTATATGAAAAAGGCTGGCATTAGCTTTACTAGGCCCTTTGAGCTTGATGTCAAAAGCGTGAAAAAGGCGATCGAAAAGGAGATCAGGCTTGAGCTATTTGACAGCTACGCTCTTAGCCTTAAAAATTTAAAGCCAGTGATAAGCTTCGTGCCATTTAAAAAGGGCGAGCTAATCTACCACTCGCCAAATCCGCTAATCGCCGTCATAAAAGAGAATGACACTTACAAAGTGCAGTATGGCAACCGCTCTGTCACAAGGCTAAAACCGCAATACTTCGAGTTTGCAAAGCCGCTTGATAAAATTTCTCTCTTGAGCGATGGCAACGAGCTTGTGCTAAAAAGTGGCGATAAATTTAGCGTTAAAAAGAGCTTTAAGATAAAAGCTCTCAAAAATGTGCGCGTAAATGTCATAGGATACGGCACTAAAAGCGTTGATGAGAGCGAGCAAGAGATCGATAAAAACAGCCTAAACAAAAGCTATAGCATAGATAAAGATGGCAAAATTTACCGAGTTGAGTTTTACAAAAGCGAAAATGGCAAAGAGAAATTTGCTGGCATGATACTAGCGGAGTTTAGATGATACTTGGCATCGAAAGTAGCTGCGATGACAGCTCTGTCGCGCTCATAGATGAAGGCACGCTGGAGCAAATTTATTATAAAAAGATCTCGCAAGAAGAGGAGCACGCTATCTTTGGTGGCGTGGTCCCAGAGCTAGCAGCGAGGCTTCACACAAAGGCGCTGCCAGCGCTTTTAAATGACATCTTGCCAAATTTAAAAGATATAAACGCCATCGCTGTGACAAACGAGCCGGGGCTAAGTGTGAGCCTGATAGGAGGTGTGAGCATGGCAAAATCGCTAAGCATCGCCCTAAATATCCCACTAATCGCCGTAAATCACCTAGTTGGCCACATCTACTCGCTATTTTTAGACCGCGAAGCCACCTTTCCGCTTGGCGTTTTGCTAGTAAGTGGCGGACATACGATGATTCTTGAGATTAACGAAAATGGCGAGATTACAGAGCTTGCAAGCACAAGCGATGATAGCTTTGGCGAGAGCTTTGACAAGGTGGCAAAGATGCTTGATCTTGGCTATCCAGGAGGTGCTGTGGTGCAGCAAAACGCACTTTTGTGTGAGGATAAAGATAGGTTTAAATTTACCGTCCCACTTCTTCACGACAAACGCCTTGAATACAGCTTTTCGGGGCTTAAAAACCAAGTCAGAGTTGAAATTTCAAAGCTTAAAACTATCACACAAAAAGATATCGCGGATATTTGCTACGCCTTTGAAAATACAGCCTGCGAGCACATCTTAAATAAACTTGAAAGGGTTTTTAAACTAAGAAATTTCAAGCGATTTGGTGTGGTTGGTGGAGCAAGTGCAAATTTAAATTTACGCAAAAGGCTTGAAAGTCTTTGTCAAAAAAATGAGTGCGAGCTTTTGCTAGCCCCACTTGCGTTTTGCTCTGATAATGCGCTGATGATAGCAAGAGCTGGACGTGAGAAATACTTAAAAAAAGATTTTATCTCACATGATAAGCTAACTATAAATCCAAGGGTTAGTTTTAAGAAAATTGAAATTTAAAATTAGAGTAAATTTGATGGTGGCTAAAGCTAGCCACCTTGCTTAAATTTAAAGCCTTGTCTTCATCTTTTCAAATTCATCTTTTATCACTTGCTCGTGTGGCTCGCTAGTCATTTTATTTATCGCGTCGCCCCAGATACTGACCATGATGATGGCTAGACTTGAGGTTAAAATGCCTGGTAAAATTTCATAAACATAGGCATTTAGCCCTGATGTTATCCAAAATATTACAGTCGCACCGCCAGCTATCATACCAGCAAGCGCTCCAAGTGCGCTCATACGTTTCCAGTAAAGGCTAAAAAGAAGCACCGGACCAAAGCTCGCACCAAATCCAGCCCAAGCGTTACCAACGACGTTTAAAACGTTATCTGTAGAGATAAAGGCAAGCACTGTGGCAATTATCGCTACGACCACGACTGCATAGCGGCTGATCGCTGTTTGCGTGCTTTGGCTCACCTCTTTTTTATAAAAGGCAAAGATGAAGTCCTTTGTGACCGAGCTTGAAGTGACTAAGAGCTGGCTTGAGATGGTACTCATGATCGCTGAAAGCACGGCTGAGATGATGATACCTATAAAAAATGGTGGGAAAAGTAGCTCACCAAGCTTTAAAAATACGGTCTCAGGATCGCTTAGTCCGCCTCTTTGGCTAAAATAGACAAAGCCGATAAGTCCGCTCATAATTGCACCTAGTAGACCGATCGTCATCCAGCCAATGCCGATCCTTCTTGCCTTTGCAAGCTCTTTTGAGTCGCGTATCGCCATAAATCTAACGATGATATGTGGCTGTCCAAAGTAGCCAAAGCCCCAAGCTAGAAGGCCCAAAATGCCCCAGAAAGTCTGGTCTCTAAATGGATTTAGGTGATTTGCATCAAGCCTGCTTATCTCTTTTATCAAATTTGTATCGCTTGGCAAGTCTAAATTTAGATATGCCACGACTGGGATCGAAACTAGGACACAAAACATCAAAAGCCCCTGAAATGCGTCAGTTATACTAACAGCCTTAAATCCACCAAAAAATGTGTAAAAGACTACGATTATGAGCGTAAAGACTGCTCCGTATGCAAATTTTAAGCCAAAAAAGCTCTCAAAAGTCTTGCCGCCAGCGATGATGCCACTACTTACGTAAAGTGTGAAAAATATCAAGATGATAAGACCTGAGATGATCCTTAAAATTTTCGTCCTATCTTTAAAGCGGTTTTCTAAAAAATCAGGTATCGTGATGCTATCGCTCGCAACCTCGGTATAAACCCTAAGCCTTTTTGCTAGAAATAAGTAGTTGCAGTAAGCTCCCACGATAAGACCAGCTATCATCCAGACATTTGCCACGCCAGTTGCGTATAAGGCCCCGGGCACGCCAAGTAGCATCCAACCACTCATATCAGAAGCGCCAGCGCTAAGTGCGGTGACGACTGGACCCATTTGGCGGTTATCTAGCAGATACTCGTTCATACTTGCATTTTTATCGTAGAAATATCGTCCGATAAAGAGCAAGAAACCAAAATAGATGGCGATGGCTAAATAAGACCCAAAGCTCATAAATTTCCTTTCAAATAAAATAAAACGCTTATGTTATTATAAAATCATTTAAATTTCAATGAGTGGGCTTATTCCTTAAAAAATTTTAAGCAAAATGATATATTTTTTTTCGTATCATTTAAGGCTACATTTTAAAGAAAGGATGAAGTTGAACGCTCAAAATTTAGCCAAATTTCTATTTTTTATAATAATTGTCTCACTTGGAACATATTTTTTCTATCCAAGAGATCTTAGCGAGGCGCAAGAGATCGCATATATCAAAAGTTATGGAGTAACACTTGGCCTTACGATAGGTGGCATCGTCATAGGTATCACACTTGGATTTATTTTAGCTTTTATTAAATTTTTAGATATCAAGGTTTTAAATTTCGTCATAGATGAGTATATCGACATCTTGCGTGGAACGCCTGTAATACTTCAACTTCTTATATTTTCAGTGGTAATTTTTGCCACTTGGAGCGATAACTTCTACGTCGCTGTGATCGCACTTGGACTAAATAGCTCAGCATACGTCGCTGAGATCGTAAGAAGCGGCATAAATAGCGTCGATAAAGGTCAGATGGAGGCAGCTAGGGCGATGGGGCTAAACTACTACGTTTCGATGCGTGAGATAGTCTTCCCACAAGCTACTAAAAATATCTTGCCAGCGCTTGCAAATGAGTTTATATCGCTTTTTAAAGAGACCTCAGTCGTTGGCTACATAAGTGTCGTTGATATCACGATGCAAAGTAAGAGCCTTCAAGCGGTCTTTTACAGCCCAGAGCCAGTCATTTTTACGGGCATTGTATATTATGTGAGCGTTAAATTTTTCACCCTTTTGGTGAAACTACTTGAGAGGAGACTAAATCGCCATGATTGAGATTAAAAATTTAAACAAAAGCTATGGCGATTTGCGTGTTTTAAATGACATCAGCGTGGATATCAAAAAAGGCGAAGTCATAGCGATAATTGGCCCAAGCGGCGGTGGAAAAAGTACATTTTTACGTTGTATAAACCGCCTTGAAGAGCCAGATAGCGGGCATATCAAGATAAATGGCGAAGATATCTTGGATAAAAAATCAGACATAAATAAAATTCGCCAAAAAGTGAGCATGGTGTTTCAGCACTTTAACCTTTTTGCAAACAAAAACGTCTTGCAAAATTTAACTCTAGCTCCGATAAAAGCTGGTATCTTAGACAAAGAGAGTGCTGAGAGGAGGGCAGATGAGCTGCTAAAGAGCGTTGGGCTAAGCGATAAGAAATTTGCCTACCCGCATAAGCTCTCAGGCGGTCAAAAGCAGCGTATCGCGATCGCTAGAAGCCTAGCTATGGAGCCGGAGGTGATACTATTTGACGAGCCAACAAGTGCGCTAGATCCTGAGATGATCGGCGAGGTGCTTGATATCATGAAAGATGTCGCAGCAAAGGGCATAACGATGCTTGTGGTGACTCACGAGATGGGCTTTGCAAGAAACGTGGCAAATAGAATTTTCTTTATGGACAAAGGCAAGATAGCAGTTGATGACACGCCAAAAAATGTCTTTACAAATCCGCAGCACGAGCGTCTGCGAGAGTTTTTAGGTAAAATTTTAAATCACTAATAAGGAGTAAAATGAAAAATTTATTAAAAGTTCTAGCGTTAGGGTTAGCCCTGTTTTTTATAGGTTGTGGTGATGATAGTGGCAAAAAAACCGCTGCAAATGCACCAGAAGCTAGCAAAGAGGTAGTTTATAAGGTAGGTTCAAGCGCTGATTATCCTCCATTTGAGTATCTTGATGATAAAAATCAAATCGTTGGTTTTGAGATCGATCTTCTAAATGAGATCACTAAAAAAACTGGGATCAAATTTGACGTTGCAAATATGAGTTTTGATGGGCTAATACCAGCTTTAAAAACTGGCAAGATCGATATCGCGATAAGCGGTATGAGTGCAACTGATGAGAGAAGAAAGTCTGTTGATTTTACTAAGCCATATTATTTTTCAGAGAATTTATTTATCCGCAAAAAAGGCTCAGATGTAAATAAAGACAATCTTAAAGATAAGAAAATTTCAGCTCAAGTTGGCACACTTCAAGAAGAGGCAGCTAAAAAGATCACAACTCAGTCAATCCCAGCTGAAAATGTAGCAGCAGCTATAATGTCACTAAATGCCGGCAAAATCGATGTTGTGCTTACTGATAGCCCAATAGGTGTTGAGTTTTTAAAACAAAATCCAGACTTAGAGGAGTTTTTAAGACTTCCTGACGGTACAGAGGGCTTTGCGATGGCATTTGATAAGGGCAAACATACTGATCTTATCAAAAAGATAGATGCTGCGATCGAAGAGCTACAAAAATCTGGCGAATTTGACAAAATGCTCGCTAAGTATGATTTAAAGAAGTAAATTTTAAACTATAATTTTGTAGCAGGTAAGTTGCTTGCTGTAAAAAGATCAAGATCTTTAAAATTTAACAATATTTAAATAATTAAAAGGATTTAAAATGAAAATTTCAGAAATTCTGCAAACCATTTTTTGGCTAGGATTATTAATTTATATAGCTTCAGTGACAGTTCCTGATCAAGCAGCACATAGAAGAGCAATGATCGAAGCATTTGAATCTGTTAGACAACCTAAAGCACAGACTCTGGAAGGTTTATTAGCAAACGAATTTTTAAAAGAAATTTCTATCGCTTACGGAATAGATGGAATGTTTTGTAAAGATTTTGATCTTTTTGGTCTAAAATTAGGTACAAGATGTACAGTAGAAACTTCTAAATTAGCAGTCGATACTTATGGTGCTTTTGGAATGGTATTTGCGTATAAACAGCCAACGCATTAGAGAGAAAAGCATAAATCAACGAGGTTTTAAAATTACTAAATATTTGCTGCAAAGTAGATGATACGCACTTAATTTTACAGATAAATTATTTTAAGGAGAATGCAATGAAGTCACTCAGGATGAGAACGGCACTTGTGCTAAGTGTCATGCTTTTGGTTTGTGTTAGTGTGGTTGGTCTTGTGACCTATAACATGGCTAAAAATTTATATACCGACAGGGTCGAAAGCAAAGAATTCCCACTTGCTGTCAATGAAGTTGGTTATAAAATAGAATCTTACATCGATAAGATAATCGACGCTTCTTATCAAATAACTCAAAATAGCTTCTTAATAGACTGGGTCAAAAACGGCGAGGACGAGCACGGCAGAAAGGTCTTGTTTGACTATTTTCAAACTCTTGCTAAAAATTTAAAGCTAGATACGATAATGTTTGGCTCAGATAGAACCCTAAACTACTACGTCGAAGATAAAATTTTAAAGGTCATTAACCCAGAAAATGACAAATGGTACTACGCCTTAAAAGATGGCAGCAGCCTAAGCCTAATCGACATCAACAAGGCTGAAGACGGCAGTGGCAAGATAATGATGTATATAAACTACAAAGTTCAAAAAGATGATAAATTTTATGGTATCGCAGCGACTGGCGTAAATTTAAGCGAGATAGTAAATTTTGTCCAGTCACAAAAGATAGGTCGTGGCGGTAAATTTCTACTAGTCGATGAAAAAGGCGACATCAAGATCGGTAAAGACGTAAGCGGCAATCTAAAAGATTTAGTTGGCGATGCAAACCTTAAAAAGCTAATCAACGAAAATGGCAGCTACATATCGCTAGATAAAGATGGCAGAAATTTATTGATCGGCTCAAAATATATCAAAAGTATGGGCTGGTATCTTATCGGCGAGCTTGACAAAGATGAGCTTTTAGAGGATCTAAACTCACTTGCTTATGCATCTGTTGGAGTGCTTGTAGTGGTGCTTATTTTAGGACTATTGCTCTCACTTTACCTATCGTCTTACCTCCTAAAAATCATCCTCAAACTAAAAACAGGCCTACTATCTTTCTTTGATCTACTAAATCACAAGACAAACAAAGCCCAGCCTATAGAGATAACATCTAAAGATGAATTTGGTCAAATGGCAGAGCTAATAAACAAAAACACAAAGGCCATTGAAGATGGTATGAAAGATCAAAGTATCTTCATCCAAAAAGCCAACACCTTTGTAAATGAGATAAAAGATGGCAACTATGAA
>ENA-OWND01001928-OWND01001928.1-metagenome-genome-assembly--contig:-NODE-1928-length-11815-cov-4.374235_pt1 | contig 11815 bp, 12 predicted proteins | sample MGYA00245342_ERZ651119 | MGnify/ENA primary metagenome ERZ651119 (study PRJEB26857, sample SAMEA4031756) | metagenome | biome: human; feature: oral; material: saliva | place: Philippines | collected 2014...
CGTCCATATTTTCATTTTTTAAAAAGTAAAAGCTCTCGTTTTTAACCACTTGCTTTTTATAAAATGTGCTCCCATCAAATCTAAAACTTTCAACTAAGCTTAGCTCGCCTGCCAAAGAAAAGACGCCAAAAAATATCAAAATAAAAAGGCTAAATTTAGCCCAAGGAGAAAACAACTATGAAAAAGTTAATCAATAAGAAGAATGTAGTAATCGCAGTAATCGTAGCAATCTTAATCGCTGTATCTGCATATATGTTAGCAAACAAGAAGTCTGATGTCAAGACTAATACAGAAAAAACTTCTGAAGTTACAACTAAGGAAGATAAGAAGAACACTGTAAAGTCTGATACTAAGAAAGAAGATAAGAAAGACAACAAGCAGGAAGTTAAGGACGATAAGAAATCTGACACTAAAGTAGAAGAAACAAAGACTACTGAAGTTACAGATACAAATAATACTTCTACTAACGTTTCTAATAATACTTCTTCTAATAAGAACACTGTATCTGATAATGGTTGTAAGACAATTTATCACGAAGCAGTTACTCATAATGTTTATCACGAAGCAGTAACTCAACAGGTTTGGGTAGTAGATACTCCTGCCCATGATGAGACAACTTATACCTTAGTTTACTATGTTCAGTTTTCTAATGGTGAAAAGTGGTATTCTGATGGAAGTGCTGATTTTGCAACTCGTGCTATGGATTATGCTGCAGTTAATAGACTTTCTTACGGTGTTCTTGCAGAAAATCAGCCAAATACTGTTCACTATGATGAAGTTGGTCACTATGAAACTCAGGTAGTGTCTCAGGCTTGGACTGAAACAGTTGTTGATACGCCAGCATATACTACATGTGAGTAATTGTTACTCAACTTGTACTCTTAGTATAGTTGAAGAAGTTTAATATGTCAATATATTTTTGCAACAAATTTAAGAAAATTTTATAGGGAATCAGTGCTATGTAAAAGTAGTGCTTTTTCCCTTTCATTTTTAGAGAGGAACTTATGATACGATTGATAAAAAAGATAGTGTTCATCGTTATTTCCTTATTTCTAATACATACCTATATTGGAAGTATGTTTATATACTACAACAATAACATGTTTCCGTCAATACGTGATGGTGATTTATGTTTTATTGAAAAGTATGATAAACATACACACATAGATGATGTTGTCTTATATAACAATACTTTATACAGGGTTATAGCAAGAGAGAATCAAGAAGTAAATATTACTGAAAAGGGAGTACTTACGGTTGATGGGCAACAGGTATTAAGTACCACAAATACACTTCTACAAAAGGGTGATGTTTCTTTTCCTATAAAGGTTGGTAAAGGTGAATTGTTTGTACTGAATGATTATAGAGAAGATTTAGAGGATAGTAGAATGTTTAGTACGATACAGGAAAAAGATATTACAGGTAAGATATTCTTTTTGATTAGGAGACGTGGTTTCTAGTGATAAAGACTATCTTATGTCTATTATTTATCTGTTTGTTTCCAATTAAGGTTAGTGCAAGTGGTGGATATAAAGAAATAACTGGTGGTACAATAGATGTAACACTTCATCTTGTAGATACAGATAAACATGAGAGAAGTATATTTGATAACTCTCACTTTGTACTAGATATACAGGGTGAAGAAGATTCTGAGTTTGAAACAGGTGAGGGAAGTGTTTTCTATTCGATACTTGTTAGTGAAGAGTTACGAATCACTGGTATAACTCATGTAAGCGTTAATTTAAGTGGTTTAAGGTTTAATAGACCTGCGATATATAAATATGCCATTCATGGCTATTTTACTTCATATAACACACTAAAAAGAGATACAGTCTATCATCTAACTAACAATGAGTATGAATATCTATATGTGTATGTTGTTGATAATAATGGTGAATTAGAGATTGCTAGTTACGTCATTGGTGATGGGGTTAAAGAGTTTGAGTATTATGGGAAACTTGCTACAAATACATTGGAAGTAAAGAAAGTCATTAAAGGAAATCAAGCAAGTGTTTTTCAGAAGTTTAATGTTACTATCTCTGTAAAGAGGGCAATTCCAAATATGACATATAATCTTGGGGAAGAACATCAATTAGTAACAGATAGTAAGGGAAACGGTACTATAACTCTCCCTTTAGGTCATAATCAAATAGTACGTATTACTGACTTGCCTATTGGTTCTTCTTACACTGTTTCAGAGGATGCAGAAGATTATATCCAATTGGTAGAAGGTAAAACAAATTGGTTGTTTAGGACACCAGACCAGAAACAAGTTGTGGTGTTCACAAATAAAAAAGATGGACTAATACCAACAGGAATTTTATTGGATAATGGTACAATTCTGATTGGTATTGGTTTAATAAGTATTTTAGTATTAAAATTAAGGAGAAAGAAAAAATATGAAAATTAAGAATTTAGTGAGTAGTTTTGCAATTACTGCATTAGTGTTGTCTGGGGCTATTTACCAAGTACATGCAATTGGTACATCAAGTTCAAATTATGTTGGAATTGATGGAACAGAGGCAGAGTTTGAAAAGTACTTTGTTATGGATAAGGGTATTCAAGTACCTAATGCAACATTCTCATTTACTGTTAAGGCAGGTACTGCTAAGGCAGGAGATAAGACACATGCAAAGATTTTAGCAGGTGTTGGTACGCCTACAATTGAGGACATTACATTTAATGCTGACGATACAGCAAATGTCGCAACAGAGGGTGAAATTAGCTCAATTGGAGAAGTTCCTACAGGAAAGCAATTTGTTAAGAAAACTGGTACGATTGACTTTTCAGGATGTAATTTCACAGAACCTGGAATTTATAGATATGTTATTTCAGAAACAGGTACAAACACAGGTGTTACAAATGATACAGATAAGATAATGGATGTATTTGTTACAGACAATAATGGAACATTAGAACTCAGTGGCTATGTAATGCACCAAAATGCAGATAGTATTGAATTACATGATACAGATGCACAATATAAACTTGCTGATAAGGTAGATGGATTTGTTAATAACTATGAATCTGCTGATTTAGTTTTTGGCAAAGAAGTAACAGGTAATCAAGGTAATAAGTATAAAGACTTTACTTTTACCTTAAAGATTACAAATGCTACTCCAAATGCCAAGTATGCAATTAACTATACAGGTACTGCTGAGGGTAGACAAGATACTCCTACAAGTGGGGAAGTGTCTGTTTTAGCAACAGATGGTGATGGAAGTGCAACAAGAACATTTAAGTTACATGATGGTGAATATGTTACTGTTAAAGGACTTGTAAATGGAGTTAAATATGCACTAACAGAAGATGCACAAGATTATGTATCTACAGAGGGTATCACTGCACAGGTAAGTGGTGGAGATGCTTATACAGATGCTACAACAGGCACGATTGCAAATAATACGACTGTTAAGACAGGTTTCACAAATACGAAAGCAGGAGTAATTCCTACTGGTATTTTCTTAGGCACAATGCCATACGTTGCTGTAGTGTTAGCAGGTGGTGGAATGGCATTCCTAGTAGCAAAGAAAAAGAAAGAGGACTAAGTTATTAAACTAAATGAGATTGACAAGAAATATCCATTAAAACATGTGAATAATATGATTGATAATTTGATATTGATTGTTGGTCTTATTTGTATGTTTATTGGTGGGTATTGCTTAATAGATAACTATAATGTTTATAATCAAGCGAATGCTGTTCAGGCTTTAGGATTTAAGCCTATTGTTACTGAGAAAGGAATTTCCTTTGAAGATGTTCCTAATGCGATTGCTTGGCTAGAGATACCAAATACGAGCATTAATTATCCAATTATGCAAGGGAAAGATAACCTAGAGTATTTGAATAAGGATTGCTTTGGTAAGTATTCTTTATCTGGGAGCATTTTCTTAGACTTTAAGAACAGTAAAGACTTCTCTGATGATTATAATTTGATATATGGTCATCACATGTCTGGTGGAAGAATGTTTGGGGAGTTAGATAACTTCTTGGATACTTCTTTCTTAGAAGAGCATAAGGTTGGGTATCTTTTAACACGAGATAAGATTTATAGAGTAAAATTTACTAGTTGTATTACAACAGATGCAAAGGATGAAACTGTGTTCTCTCTAGACAGCAATACAGAGCATTCTAGTGGGTATAAAGAGATAGCTTTAACAACCTGTAAGACATCAACAGATACCTCTCGTATCGCTTTGTTTGGTACATTAGAAGAGATTTCTATAGAACAATATCAGAAAATTAAATAGAAAGGGGGAGAGTATACATTCAGTTGCATATTTTCCCCTAATTTTTTCACTTTTAGTATTGACATTTAACTTTCTTTGTGTTAATATGTAGGAGAAAGGTTAGGATAGTACTTTGGTTAACGAATTAGAGCAAAAACTAGAGGAGTTGTTCATTTCACAAGGAATTGGCTCTTGGGTAAACATGGAAGATTCTTTAGATGGTGCAAAACAAGTCGCTGAGCGGTGGAAGAAAACGACTCGATATGTGTCAAAAACAGAAGATGCCTACGTTGAGGCATTAAAACTTCGCTTGCAACAAGGCGGAGTGAAATTTTAGAAAGAAAGAGGACAAAAAGAATGGAAAAGTTTAGTCATTTTAACAAGAAAGTAACAAAGTGTGAGAATATCTCATACAACACAACAGCATGGTTAATGATGAAGGATTTGCCAGTAAGCACTGGAATTGCAGAGATTTTCTTAGGAGAAGCTGGTTTACAGTTAAATAAGGCAAGTGCTAAGTGTGCAGATGGGGATGTATTTGATGAACGTAAAGGTCGTATTATCTCATCTGCAAAAGTACAGGCTAAGTTACACGAAAAGCGTTTAAAGGATGCGTATGCAATTCGCAATTACTTAGAACGAGAATTAGAAGAATTAGAAAAGTTAATTGCTGAGGAAGATGTTAAGTTACGTCATCAGATTGAACGCTTAGACAAATATTCGGCGGAATAATCAAAAAGAATGTGGGAGGGGGACAGTTGCCCTTCCTCCTTTTTGTTTTGGAGGAGGAATAAATGAAACACAAATTAAATAAAGCATTATTGTTAGGAACATTATCAATGGCACAGGTTGTTGGAGTAGGTGTTGGGATTCATAGTGGAATCATACAAGCTTATGCCGAACAGAAGAGCAAAGACATAACAAGCCAACAGTTTTTAGATTACATTAATCAGTTGAAACAAAAATATCCTGATTTTAAGTTTGAAGAAAATACAGTAGTGTATAATTCAACACAAGAAGCACAACAAGCAGAGCAAACTCAAAAGCAACAATTAGAACAGTCTATTAAACAATATGAAGATGCTAAGAAACAGCAAAAAGAAGAACATGACAGAGCTGTAGATAAGTACCAGCAAGACTTAATACATTATAATCAAGAAAAACAGACTTGGGAGACTAAGAAAGCAGAATTAGAATCCAAGAAAGCAGAAGAGGGTCAATTAACAGAAACATTAGCCCAGAACCTTGTGTTTAAAGATGAACCTAATGCAGAAGTATCAGTTAGTGGGAACTTTCAAGGATATTGGAAACGTTCAGACAATAGATATGGTAATGATTATGGGAATGTAGACTATAAGCCAGAGAATGGTGATACATTAGAACAATCGTGGGCTGGTGGTTATGCTACATGGAAAGCAAGTAATGATAACTTCTTGGGTTTACCAGTTGTTTTATCTCAAGGGGATAGCATTACAGCAACATATACAAATCTACAGAATAGTAGCTATGCTGGCAAGAAAATTAGTAAGGTAGAATATACTATTTCTTCTAATCAGACACAACCACATTCAGTATTTGTATTAAAGAATCCAGCTTTGGGTCTATGGACATATAATACAAAAGAGGGTAACAACACTGTTCAAACCAACCTAACTATGAAGTTCTATGATGAAGATGGCAATTTAATTGAGTTTGATGAAAACCATCCAGCATTAGTGAATATGGGTAGTTTAAACTCTGGTACAACAGCAACAGGATATAGATATGTTGAGAAGGTTTACAATCAGAATTTTAGATTTGTGTCTATCAATGGTTCTTTGATTAAAGAAAGTGCCAACCATGAAATCTATGCCGTTGATGAAGATACAGATAATCCTACAAACTACAAAGGTTGGGATAGTACAAAGTGGGATAGAATTGGCAATCCTAATATGTGGTTTGGTAGTGGGACCGGCGTAGTTACAAGTGGCAACACAATTAGTCTATCTGCTGAATCAAATGCAAGTGGACAGTGGTTGATTGTGAATGGAGCAGTAACAACAAAAGATGTATTACCACCATTCTTATTAGAAAAACCAGTAGAACCAGAAACTCCTGCTGTATATGGATACCAAGGGAATAATGGAACTCCAAATACTATTTCCTATACACGTGTATCAGTAAGACAGCTAGACACTAGATGGGTTAGTACAACAGGAGAAGAGTTAAAGACAGCTGTAACTGACGAAGATATTAAACCTGCAGGAACTATCCAACAATATGTATTTGACCATGATAACACAGACAATGATGGAAATGTAACTCATGTGTTTAAACAATTAACTACAAAATGGGAAGATAGAAGTGGGAATGAATTAAAACCACCTGTAAAGGATGATACTGTTCAAGACAAGGGTAATATTGACAACTATGCTTTTGTAGAAACAAAGACTGAAGGAGATGTTACAACACATATCTTTAGGCAATTCAGTACAAAGTGGATTGATGAAAATAATCAAAATATTCAGCCTGAGTTTGTTGGTGATAAGACAAAGGATAAAGAGGATTTTAGTGAATATACCTATGTAAGCACTGAAACAGTTGATGGTAATTTGATTCATCACTATAGACAGTACACTACAGAGTGGGTAACGGAAGATGGTACACCTATTAAAGATAAAGTAGTTGGAAAAGAGATTAAGGATAAGGGCGAAATCCATAATTATAAGTATTTAAGAACTGATACAGATAATAGTGGAAATGTCAAATATATCTATTCTCAATTGTCTACTCATTGGGTTGATGAGGGTGGAAAAGACTTAGAAGAACCAACTAAGACAGACTCATTTAAAGAAGAAAAGCAGTTTGAGGGATATAGGTTGATAAACACTTCTGAGAAAGATAATGATAAGACTTACATCTACCATAAACTAACTACTGAATGGGTAGAAGATATATCAAATAAGCAACTAAAGAAACAAGATGGTACTCATGACCATGGAAACATTAATTCTTATGAGTATGTGAGAACTGAAACAAAGGACAATGGAGATTTAGTTCACGTATTCAAGAAAGTAGGACAAAAGTCAATAGAACAGAAGAAGAATGATGTTCCTACTGGTGTTCACAACAATGGGCTAATTAGTCTATTTATGATTCTATTTAGCTCAATTGGGCTAGTGATTGTCAATAAGTTCAAGAAGAGAGAAGTCTAAAAAACTTCTCTTTTTATTTGACAGTGTGTAATGTGTGTGTTAAAATAATAGAGAAAAGAGGAGATAAAGTATGAGTTTTAAACAGCAAATGGAGAGTCAAACAGGGTATTCTTGTTTCACAACATTCTTTGAAGATTTTTCTATTGCAGATAAATTTGGAGTAGATGCCATCAAAGATACTTATGCTAGAGCATTAAAAGAATGGAAATCTAACTATAAGTATCTAACTGAATTGGTAATGATGTTAAATTGGAAGATTTGGCAGTATTATGGTAAGAACGATGAGTTAGCTATTGTTTATAATGAACTATGGCAAAAAGCAGACACTTATGCCTGCGAACACCTCAAGGGAGAAGAACTTTCATACTACTATAGCACAACGGATTAGTGAGGTGAGAATTTGGGAAGGGAACTTACATTAGTTATATTATTTTTATTGACAGCTTGTTCTGCTACAACAGGTAATTTAAAGTCAATGTACATGATTAAGGGCAATGCATTTCAACAGTATTTCACTACTGCAATTGATTCGGTAGTATATGGTTTATCTGTATTGTTCTTAGTCAAGGGTAGCGATTTAGTATCTATCTTTGTATTTGCTTTTGGTAAGGTTTGTAGCGTATATTTCACTCGACTTATCTTTTCTAAGACAAATAAGACAGTGTATAAGTGTAATGTATATTTAAGTAGTATTGAGGCTCATGGATTAGAACTCTTTCTATTTAATAACAACATCTCTTTTTCTAGAGTAAATGAGACATTTTTACACAGTGAGAGAGCTAAGGTATCAATGCACGTAACAAAAGACCAGTATGACAAAATGCTTGGGTATTTAAAGAGTATTGGGATTGAGAACCCAACATTAGATATGACAGAAGTCAGAGTTAAAGGGAATATTGAAAGGAGAACCAATGGTGAAAAGTAAGATTGGAAAAGTATTAGTAGTAGGTGATGTACACTTTGTTAATACTTCTTATTTAAAAGATAGACTTTCTTATTGTGTAGATAGTCTTAATTGGGTAGAATCTAAAGCAGATGAACTATCTGTAGATAAGATTATCTATGTTGGTGACTTCTTTGATAGAGCAGATATTAACTCTGACGAGATTACTGCATTGAATAAAGTAAAGTGGACTAAGTGTGAGCATATTGTTATTGTTGGTAATCATGAACTTAGTAAAGAAACAAACTCTGTTACTCTATTAAAGTTCCTAGGATTTAGAGTAGTAGATAAGGTTGAAGAGATTGACAATATCTTGTATATTCCTTATCTCTATGATACAGATGACTTTGATTATTCTATCCTAAAGGACAAAGAGTTAGTAATTAGTCATAATGATATTGCAGGTATTCAGGTTGGTAAATTTAAGACTGTAAAAGGGTTTGATTTAGAGAAATTAACAAGTGCAAAGCTATTTATCAATGGTCATATCCATAATGGTTCTTGGCTAAAGGAGAATGTTTTAAATATTGGTAATTTTGTAGGATTAAACTTTAGCGAGGATGCATTTAAGTATCAACATAATGTAGCCCTTGTAGATAACGGTAAGGTAGAACTAATTGAAAATCCTCATACATTGAATTTTTATCACTTAACTAAGGTATCAGAGCTATCCAAGATTAAAGATAATGCAGTAGTTAGTTTTAGATGTAATAGAGATGATGTAGATACAGTTACGAAGAAACTAGAGAGCAATAAGAAAATCAAGTATTTTAAAGTTCTATTATTTAGTGAGCAGAAAGTCACAAAAGAAGTGGTAGAAGAGAAGTTAAATAAGGTAAATCATATTGAATTATTTCAATCATTTATGTTAGAGAAACTAGGAACAGAGAAGATGATAAAGGAAGAGGTGGAGAGTGTATGCAAGTAATATTCAGCAAGTTAATTATGCACAACTTCCTTTCTTATGCTCATTCTGAATATAAGTTTGATAAAGAGGGGTTTATCTCTGTTAAGGGTTATAATAAGAACCCAGAGGATAATGCTTCTAGTAACGGAGTTGGCAAGACGGGTTTCAGCTCTGCTATTATCTGGTGTCTAACAGGTAGTGTTCCTACAGGAGCTAAAGATGTTCACAATCGTTATGTAAAAGAGCCAGAAACTTATGTCTATTTAGAGTTCTCTGTAGATGGTAAACCATATACCTTAAAGAGATTTTACAAGCCGGCAGGAATGGAATTTACAGTAGATGGTAGAGAGATTGAAAATAAAGGTATTAGAGATGCAGAGAACATTCTTCATCAATACTTACCAGATATTAATGAGAAATTATTAAGTTCTGTTATTATTCTAGGGCAAGGTTTGCCTAATAAACTAACAAACAATACTCCTAGTGGTAGAAAAGAAACATTGGAGCAATTATCTAACTCCGATTTTATGATTGCAGATATTAAAGATAGAATCACGAAACGATTAGATGAACTATCTACTAAAAAGAGAGAATTGGAAGATAAAGTGCTTCAATTATCCACTACTGCAGAGAATAATAAGAGATTGATTAGTGATTACCAATATGAGTTAAACCATCTTTCTCCTTGTGATATTTTAGAAACAGAGTTGCAGGAGAATAAGGCTAAGTACACTGAATTATCCTCTAAGAAGTTTGAAACTCATGATGAAGAATTAAAGAAGTTATACAACGAAAAGGCTAAGATTAAGAATGAACCAGTTATTACAGATTTATCTTCTATTGACGTTAAGTTAGCTGAAATGAGAACTACATTAAAGGGAAAGATAGATAAGTATAAGGAATTATCTTCTGTTACTGATATTTGTCCTACTTGTGGTCAGAAGTTAATTGGTGTACATAAGCCAGACACTTCTTCTTTAGTTAAGGAAATTAATGAGCTTAAGGAAAAAGGGGTTCAATTAAAGGCTCAACGAGACACAATTGAACAAGAAAACAATAAGATTATCGAAGAGTGTAATAAAAAATATCAAGAAAGTGTTGCATCTATACAAACTTCTATTGAAAAGTTAGAACAGTTGCAACAAACATCTCAAAGAGCAAAACAAGTAATAGAATCCCAAATGAAGAGCTTATTAGAGAACATTTCGAAGATTCAAGTTGAGATTGATGGATATAATAATAAGAGAAATACTTATTTATCAGGTATTGAGAAAGCAACAAAAGAAAATGAGAAGTATTCTGTAGAGTTAGATACACTAAAGTCTGAATTGACTACAGTTTCACAGAGAATTGATATTCAAAATAAGATGAATACTCTTACTAAGAGAGATTTCCGTGGAGTACTGTTATCTAGTTGTATTTCTTACTTAAAAGCAAAGATGAGTGAATTTGCCTTAGATGTATTCAATACAGATAAGCTAAAGATGGAACTAGATGGGAATAATATCTCTATCACACTAGATGGAAAAGAATATGAAAGTCTATCTGGCGGGGAAAAGACTAAGGTAGATATTATTATTCAATTATCTATTAGAGATATGTTATGTAAGTATGCTAATTTCAGTTCTAATATTCTTGTCATTGATGAGGTTACAGACTTCTTAGATGAACAATCAGCCAATAATGTGTATAATCTATTCATTACAAAGTTAAATGATGTAAATGCTGTCTATATCATCTCCCACAGAAAAGATTTTACTATTCCAACCGATAATGTCGTGATTATTGAAAAGGGTGCTGATAAGATTAGTAGAATCCTACAATAGGTTTATTTGACATTTAGTAATTGTTGTAGTAAAATATTGGTGTTAATATACAGAACACAATAAATGTGTTAGTAAGGAAGAGGGTGATAGGTGTGAAAAAGTCAGTTAAAGTCAAGGCAAGAACACGTAATGTGTTAATGTCGGCTGACTATTCGTGAAGTTGCAACAGGAAGAAGGTGGGTTAATTGAACTGTGAATATTATGGTTACGTGTATATTTCAGAGTGTTGTGGTAAAACTTATATTGGTCAACACTGTGGTAGCTTTGATGATGGGTACTTTGGTAGTGGGTTAGCTTGGAAACAATTCATTAAAGATAAACCAGTAAGGGTGAGGATGTTAGAAACTTGTAATACCACAGAAGAATTAAACGATAGAGAAAAATATTGGATTACACAATATATAGACAATGAGAATAATATGAACTTGGTTGTAAAGGGTTCATGCAACTCAACCGCCCATCGAAAAGATATGTCTGAAAAAACAACAAGAACAATGTCAAACCCACGTATGAGACGGAGAATTTCAGACAAGTTACGTGAGTACAGAAAAAACACCCCATTTTCAACAACTCATCGTCAGAGGTTGTCTAAAAAGGCAATGGGTAACAAAAACGGTGTGGGGAATAACTCAAACAGTATCCCAGTTAGGTGCTATGTAAACGAAAAAGAATATATATTCAAAAACATAACTTCTGGTGCTAAATGGTGGTATAAC
>ENA-OWND01001930-OWND01001930.1-metagenome-genome-assembly--contig:-NODE-1930-length-11814-cov-11.303682_pt1 | contig 11814 bp, 9 predicted proteins | sample MGYA00245342_ERZ651119 | MGnify/ENA primary metagenome ERZ651119 (study PRJEB26857, sample SAMEA4031756) | metagenome | biome: human; feature: oral; material: saliva | place: Philippines | collected 2014...
GTTAAATGAATTGTTTTCTTTTGGGTAGAGATGGTAAGGGGTGGCTCGGTTTTATCGTATGACAGATATAGTTTGATTGTTTTGCTTTTGAGCCACCCCTTGATCACTTTACAATATGAATAAAAACATTAGCCTTACAGATAGTATGACAGTGGACGGTCGGCTTCTTCCAAAACATCGTTGTTGCAGCTCTCTACGTTTGAGTCTGTTTCAGAATCAGGAGAAGAGCTTATATTACTTTCCTCTAATTCCGCTTCCTCCGCTTTGCGAATGGCAGCAAGGAGCCTTTGATGGTCTTTTTCCTGCTTGAGCGTTGCCTCCTTGATATAGTCCATGAGCTGTGTGCCCCGTATGCTTTGCAGCGTATCCTGCACTTCGGCTTCGTTTTCCTCATCAAGCGTGTCATCATTCCTGTGCCAGCCGTTTACACGGGACAAGTCCCTTGTAAGAATAGCTGATGATGAGACTTCGGGTAAAGAATCGTCTGCAATCTGCAGTTCCTCACGGATGATAGTGTCTTCGTCCGGTTCGTCCATTGTGTAGTCAACCTGCATTTCATTGCCCCCATCTGTACCTTCCACTTCTTTTATTTCTTCGGATACAGATGAGTTTTTCTCTGCAAAAGTATCAGGTTTTTCATCAGGATTTTCAGAGGAGGAAACAGCGGGAACTTCGGAGATAGACGGGGAAACGAAAGGTTTACTCCTGCCCACCAAAACGTGACGTGCATTGTCAATCTGCTCTTGGGAAACGGATGTATTGAGACTTGTGCCGTGCCCGTTTTCTTTCTGTTTCGGTGTATTCTTCCCTGATTGGGCTGCCAAATCTTGAAATAACCTCCAAAAGTATGCGATGCCGAGAGCTATCCACGCTATACCCAGCAAAAGCAATGCGCCTAACAATAAATTGATTATCATAAGTCTATGGTTTTATCGCGCCTGCGCTGTGAGGCGGTATGGTTCAACAAATCCTGATATGTTTTCAAATGATCGAGAAGGATATTCTCAATATACCCCGTGATGGAAGCCTCCGATCTGATGTCGTTCAGCACATCACGCAGTATCTGGAGTATCTCAGTATGGATACTGAAGCCCGACTTGTTGCGCCCGTTGCGGACACCCGTCAGAAATCGCTGTTCGTATTCAGGAAAGTCCATTGCTGGGGAAGAATCCTTCGTTCTGGTATTTCTCTTTCTTTTCGAGAGCTGCGCTGTTTTGGCATTGTTGCCATTAAACGAAGTTTCTTCCGGTATTTCCTCCTGTTCGTCAATTTTAGAAAGAGAGGCACTTACATCTTCTTCCACAGAGTCAGAATCATCATCCAAATCTATGGGGTCGTCAAAGTCTGGTGTGTTCTCCTCTGTGCGCTTCTTGACACCAATATCTGCCATCTCCTCCAATTTCGCTTGAAGCAGCTTTTCACGTTGCTCTTTCAGTGATTTCATACGCCGTTCTCAGTTTTCAGGTTGAGTTTCTCCATGACCTCCATTACCCACTCATCCACTCCAGTCTGAGGACGGAGAGCAGGTGCAGGGGGCAGGTAGGAGCAGCGGAATACACCTTTGACACCCCCTTGTGCCAATTCCCTGCTGAATCGGACGGAGTTATAGATACGGGTATCGAAAATCGGCAGTCCCTGTTCCTCAGCATTCTGACTGAACAGGTCGATGACCATGGTACTGGCACTGCGGTTGATTTTGTTCCAAAGCAGGAAGAAGTCCTGAATGCGTGAGCCTTCAAACCCGACACCCAAGTCCCTGATTGTCTTGGCGTATGCAAAACTCGAAGCCAGCGACTGTGGGTCGGCTTCTATAGGTGAGATGATGTAGTCCATCGTAATGGACAAATCCATCATGGCACTGGTAAGGGCATGACCAGGAAAGTCAAAGATAATCAGTTGCGGTGCCGTCTTCATTTTACGAAAGTATTTCATGACATCGGAAACGGCTCTTTCTGGTTTGCTTCTGATGATATGATACGATTTCTTGCCGTAGCGCGACAGGCGTTCATGAAGTTCCTTGCCCAGTTCGGGTGAGGACTCGATGAGGTCTCTGTCGCGTTCGCGGAGTTTATAGAAAGATTCCTGCGTACCGTCGCAATCCACGACGGCAAGGGAGATGTTCTTCTCGTAATATAGTATGGAAGCCAGCACTTCGGCAAGGCTGCTTTTGCCAACTCCGCCTTTCTGTGAGGCGAAGCCCAGATAGATGGGATTGTTTTTTTTCTTTTCCATATTCATAGTCGGTTGTTACTTATGTTATAAGTTAATGTATATCTTGACAGACAAGTCATGTCATCTTTGTTGTTGAAACCATATTTTTAACTCGACCTAAAAGTCTGGTTTTGACCCAGCTTAATTTTGACTCAGCCCAAAGACATAAAATTATCCGTCGTTCAAACCATTATTGATTGAATCTTTTTGAGATTGAAACCATCTTTTTTGACTCTTCACCCATACGGATTTTAAGCTGTCTTTCAACTGAATCTGGTTGCAAAATAACAAGGTTTTATCCTAAGTTTCAACTACCTGTGAAGTACAGGGAAATGCAAGGAAAAAGAGTGAATATCTCTGATAATGAGATATTTGAAAATATGCTGTAACTTTGCAGGCGAGAATAATACATGGAGCTCTATTCTTCGAAACATACACCCTAAAAGGTGGATGCTTCTATTGCATCAACTCTTAATATTGGCAAGGTGTGTCTTTGTCCGACAAACTTCGTTTCTGCCGACAAAGACCCTTGCCCCAAAGGGGAGATAAATTACTCCAAAGTCGTACTTATAATGAGGAAAGACAATGAATGACAGGATTGAACGATGGGACAGATGGGACACCCGTCTTCCCAAGCCCAAAGACCAGCAACGGGCGATTGATTTGTTTCAGCGTTCAGGGGCAGAAACGAAGTCGGATTTCGTACGCGCTCGCATTCTTGGAGAGCATTTCAAGGTAATAACGGTGGATAAATCCGCTGTGGAATATTACCGAAAACTCTCGGAATTGACGGCACAAATCCATAAGATTGGCGTGCTGTATAACCAAACCGTGCGTGCTATCAACAGTTATCACAGCGTGAAGACTGCACAGATTATGCTTGAGAAGTTGGAGAAACTGTCTGCTCAAATCATCACTTTGCAGGAGCAGGCAATCAATCTTACCATTGACTACCGCAAAAGATGATTGCCAAGATTTCAGCAACAGAGAACCTTGGAGGGGCACTCGGCTATAACTTCAAGAAGGTAGAGAAAGGAGAAGCGAGCATTCTTCTTGCCGCTGAGTTGTATCAGGACAGAGAGGGACGTTATACGATGGAGGACGTGCTTGCCGACATGGAGGCATTGATACCCAAGAAATGCCGAACGAAGAAGACGGTGTTCCATTGTTCCCTTAACCCGCATCCAGACGAGAAGCTCTCAGATGAAACACTCACGCAGATTGCCAAGGAGTATATGGAGGCACTTGGCTACGGCAATCAACCTTATATCGTGTTCAAGCACAACGACATCGCCCGTGAGCATATACACATCGTATCACTTCGGGTGGACAGTCGTGGACGAAAGATTAACGATAAGTTTGAGAAACGGCGGAGCAAGAAAATTACCGATGTCTTGGAAAGAAAATTTGGTCTCATTCCAAGTTCAAAGGTTACTGAGAAGGCAGTAGCAGAAACGCCCAAGGTAGATATTGGTAAAGGGAATATCAAGCAGCAGGTGGCAAGTGTTGTCCGCATGGTACTGAAACATTATAAGTTTTGTTCATTAGGAGAACTGAACGCCATTCTGAGCAAATATAACCTTGCCGTAGAAGAAGTCAAGACAGAGTTTCGTGGGAAAAAATACGACGGATTGGTCTATGTTCCAACAGATGATAAGGGAGGCAAAGTAAGCACACCCATCCATGCCTCGGACATAGGCCGTGGTGTGGGCTATACTGCCGTACAGAACAGGATGCAGAAATCGAAGCAAGCCATCAAGCCACTGATACCAACCGTTAGAAGGAAGGTATTGGAAGTTATGCGTACTTCTCCCGATACAAAAGAAAAACTCCAACAAAAATTGGAGGAACAGGGCTTGCGTGTGGTAATCCGAAAGAATGATAATGGAAGAATTTACGGCATTACCTTTATTGATGACGAGCAGGGTGTTGCATTCAACGGCTCACGATTGGGCAAGGGATATGCCGCCAATGTATTTAATACCTATTTCTCCAATCCTACGCACAACCCATTCTTGGATGAAACGCTGTATGGCAATCCGTCTGTTCGTTTAGAAGCATCGCCAACCGTTCAACCCTTGCAATCAGATACGGAAGAGGGAAACAACCTTGTCGATGAACTTATCGAGGATATAATGGGTGATACATTCGGAACTACGGGCAACGATGATTGGAAGGAAACAGCTTGGCAGCGTAAACTCCGTAGACAAAGTAAGGTAAATCTTAAACGTAGGAAGCGCTAAGTACACTGTTCAAATAATATTCAAAAACTTTTCAAATAGCATTCAAATAATATTCTAAATAAAACAGCATTATGGCACAGGAAGATGATTTAAGGGCATTAGGCAAAGTCATGGACTTTATGCGGGGCATATCGGTGATATTCCTCCTCGTTAACTGTTATTGGTTCTGTTACGAGGCATTTCAGCAGTGGCACTTCACACTTGGTATCATCAATAAGATACTGATAAATTTCCAGCGAACGACGGGATTATTTTCGTCTATCCTCTGGACAAAACTCTTTTGCGTGGTTTTTCTTGCTCTCTCATGTTTGGGAACAAAGGGCGTGAAGGAAGAGAAAATCACGTGGCCGAAGATTTGGGCGGTACTTTTCTCTGGCTTTGTCTTTTTCTTTCTCAATTGGTGGCTACTAGTATTGCCCATTGGTAAGGTTGGTGCAGCTTCGCTCTATATCTTCACGCTCTCCATTGGCTATATCTGCCTGTTAATGGGAGGTGTATGGATGAGCCGACTACTTAAAAACAACCTGATGGACGATGTATTCAACACGGAAAATGAAAGCTTCATGCAGGAAACTCGGTTGATGGAGAATGAATACTCTGTCAATCTTCCTACACGCTTCTACTATAAGAAGAAGTGGAACAATGGTTGGATTAACGTAGTCAATCCGTTCCGTGCCTCAATGGTGCTCGGTACACCGGGTTCTGGTAAGTCCTACGCTATCGTGAACAACTACATCAAGCAGCAGATAGAGAAAGGCTTTGCCATGTACATCTACGACTACAAGTTCCCAGACCTTTCTGAGATTGCTTACAATCACTTGCTTCATCATTTGAATGCCTACAAGGTAAAACCACAGTTCTATGTCATCAACTTTGATGACCCAAGAAAGTCACACCGCTGTAATCCCATCAATCCAGCCTTTATGACAGACATCTCAGATGCCTACGAGAGTGCCTACACGATAATGCTCAATCTTAACCGTTCTTGGATCCAGAAGCAGGGAGATTTCTTTGTAGAATCACCAATTATCTTGCTCGCTGCCATAATCTGGTTTCTCAAAATCTATGAAGACGGAAAGTATTGTACCTTTCCCCATGCCATCGAATTTCTCAACCGCCCCTACGCGCAGATATTCCCGATACTCACTTCCTACGATGAACTTGCCAATTACCTTTCTCCTTTTATGGACGCTTGGGAGGGTGGAGCGCAGGACCAGTTGCAGGGACAGATCGCCAGTGCCAAGATACCTCTATCACGCATGATTTCGCCGGCTCTTTATTGGGTGATGACGGGTGATGATTTCTCACTTGACATCAACAATCCTGATGAGCCGAAAGTCCTTGTTGTGGGCAACAACCCTGATCGACAGAATATCTATTCGGCTGCACTCGGACTTTACAACAGCCGTATCGTGAAGCTCATCAACAAGAAGAAACAACTCAAATCCTCGGTTATTATAGACGAGCTGCCTACCATTTATTTTCGTGGACTTGATAATTTGATTGCCACAGCCCGAAGTAATAAAGTCGCAGTATGTCTGGGTTTTCAGGATTTTTCACAGCTCACTCGTGATTATGGCGACAAAGAGAGTAAGGTGATTCAGAATACAGTGGGCAATGTCTTTTCCGGGCAGGTAGTCGGTGAGACGGCTAAGACGCTTTCCGAACGGTTTGGTAAGGTACTTCAGCAACGACAGTCCATGACCATTAATCGTAATGACAAATCGACCTCTATCTCCACACAAATGGACAGCCTTATCCCGGCTTCCAAAATCAGCAACCTCACGCAGGGCATGTTTGTCGGTGCCGTGTCCGATAACTTTGACGAGCGCATTGACCAGAAGATTTTCCATGCTGAGATTGTGGTGGATAGTGCCAAAGTCTCCGCTGAGATGAAATCCTATCGCTCAATCCCTGTCATTGTTGAGTTCACGGATGAAGAGGGCAAGGATATTCTCAAAGAGACGATCGAAGGAAACTATAAAAGAGTGAAGAGAGAGAGCTTAGGCATTGTTGACAAGGAAATAAAAAGGATTAAGTTTGATCCTTCATTATCACATCTTATAAAAGATTAATTCCGGCTGAAAAAGGAATAAATGCCTTTAAAATAAATGACAGAAGAGGGATAAGATTAATCCCTCTTCTGAATAAAAGATAATTATTTCTTGGAGATTTCGAATACAGAACCTTTCGTTATGGTGAATGGAGCGTCAATAGTTACATTATTACCATATGTGAACTTCAAATACGAATTATTTGTAACATTAAAATTTCTTGCTTTAATAATCCACCCAACTACATTTCTATTGGATGTTACAGTTTGATCATAGAAGTAAACAATCCCTCCTTGTGCTGCTGAAACAGCTGAAAAGGCATCGCAGATACCATATCCCATTTGTTCATTCCAAGTTCCATTCGTTCTGTCAGGCATAGTTGAATATGCATAATTTCCAGCCTTTTGTGCAGTTTGTTCTATTATATCTACAACATTTTTTCTTGTCAATTCTGGATTAACAGATAAAACTAATGAAGCTATGGCACTCACATGAGGAGCAGCCATAGAAGTACCACTCATCTCATCAAGCCCATTGTTAGGAACTGTTGATAAAATATTACTTCCTGGTGCAACAACATCAAGAGCTTTCCCATAAGACGAAAAACTAGATTTTTTATCCCTTTGGTCCACGGATCCAACAACAAGAATGTCTGGATGGAAATTTGCAGGATAATCTGGCATTGATTTATTATAATTTCCAGAAGCAAAAACAACAACCATTCCTTTCCCTTTTCTACCAGAAGTCATTGCGGTCCTAATAGCATCTTCCAAGATAGCACTATGCATTTCTTTGTAAAAGGCTCCACCCTGATCTCCCCAGGAGTTGTTGATAACATCAACATTGTGAGATGTCGCATATCCAAACCCTGTTGCTAACTCGCTACTAATAGTTGGTGAAAGGTACAATCCATGACTGATGGATAAAATTGTGGATTGAGGGGCAAGACCTGCTATTTGAATACCATTATGGTTTGCACCTATAATACCTCCTACATGAGTACCATGTGTTCCGCGAACAACAGATGGAGAATGACCATTATGTATGTCATATGACAATGGACTATAATTATTCGCGAACTCTCTATGGTTTTGATCTACACCTTGGTCTAAAACCGCAACAGTAATTTGAGGTTTGCCTTTAGTTAATTTCCAAGCATTGCACGCATTGACCTTTTCTAGTCCCCATTGCCGATTAAAATCAGGCTCAGAGGTACAATTATTTGTCTTAAAATTAAACATAAAAGCAGGGTCTACATCCGCAAATTTACCTGTTTCGTAGAATTTGTTGGAAGTTTCCAAACCATTAGAATGTATCGGCGACTTTATAATGTACCAATTAGGCATGTAATCAACTTCCTTTATGACCTTTGCTCCAAAGTCTTTCGCAATACTTTGGAGAATATTATAGTCTTGAGGTGATTTTAACTTTATATAGAAATACTCACTTGTTGATATATAGTTTTGTTCATCAAGTCCAAACACAGGTGCAACTTGAATATCTTTGTTTCCTTTCAATTTTTGTGTCATTGAACTAAGAATTCCATTCGTAGTTACATTACCAACTGGTCTTATTTCGACTAATTTCCAAAAACGCGACTGAGAGCTTCTTTGGCTTTGTACTGCTTGTTTAGTTGTAATTGTAGAAACGGCAGAATTTTTCAAGTCAATAGACACTAACTTTGAACTATCGGATGATGAAATATAGTATAAATTCCGTAAAGAAGATATTCCTATCTTTTCACCATTATACCAATAATAATAATCCATTGGGCGTCCACGGCTTGCTCGTGTCGAAATTTGATTATCTGGCTTGTTGATGATATTATTATCTATTACATCACTACAAGATATAATTACCACAGAAGAGCAAATCAACGCCGTATAAAGTAGTATAAATTTCTTGTATCTCATAGATTCTATTTTTTATTTTTAAGAACTTCTATTTCCTTTTGTAAAGATTTGATAGCGTCAATCATTACAGGGATAAGTGCGGTATAGTTAATCAATTTCTTACCTTCCGCATCAGTTAAAACTACATTGGGCAGAACTTTCTCAACCTCTTGTGCGAGTAGACCTATTTCCCTTTCATCTCCTCCTTTCCTTAGTAGAGAAGCCTCTCTAGTTGGGTTGTCAGAAAAAGAGTATGACACGGGATGTAATTTGAGAATGTAATTTAGTCCATTTTGCAAAGAACGAATATTAGATTTCGCTCTTGCATCAGAATAATTATAAACATCCTTAACTTGAATACTGTTGAAAGTATTTGTCTGTGTATTGTAGAATACAACTTGGTCAGCATGACTTGCCAAACGGGTACCAACAGGAGAGACGTCAATTTGAAAGAAATTACTATCTTTACATTTAAAATACATACCATTACTATTTAGAGTAATGCCGTAAAAACCAAATGGAGCTGTATTACCAAAGGTTAGCTTACCGTTACTATCATACTTTATTTGTGCATTCGCTGTTATGCAAAAAAGAGCAAAAACTAAGGTTGAAACAACCTTCTTAACCATTAAATTTTTCATTGCTGTTAGGTTTTAATTAATTTATCGGATTATGAAATCATTTTTTGAAAGAAGTATCGTCTTGTTCAATAAATTATTATGATAATAAATAGAAGCAAGACGTTGTGAAAAAGTCACGAATATAGGGAATTCTTCCAATTATCGGATGTAATAGGCGAGGTCTTAACTTAAATTTTACTTCATAATGTGGATTTATGAAAAATAGAGTTCTATCAAGAACACTAAATTTTTTATCAATCAATTTTTCAAAAAGTTCAATTGGACATTTTGTCTTTTTTATGTTAAGTAATTCCTTAATTGTATCTTTTTTTTCTCTCCCAAGTTTGAGAAAGATTTCGTATAAAACTTTAGGTAACAAATGAAACCATGGAAGATGAGAAAGAATTCTTCCTCTACAAATTTGTTGATGTCCTCCAAACGGCATTTGCCACGCAGGAAAAGAGATAAAGATAATTCCTTGTGGGGCAAGAAACCTTTTTAAGGAAGATATAAAAAAAGACTTATTATCTATATGTTCTAAAACATCATGACAAATTATTAGATCAAAAAGACCATCCATCCCTTTAATATCAAATATGTCTGAAGCTATAAATTCTCCAGTAGCATTAACTTCTTGAAAGAACTTTTTGGCATCACTAATTCTGCATTCCGCCAAATCTACCCCCAAGGTGTTGCATCCCTTTTGAGAAAAAGGCAAAAGATTTCCTCCATCACCACAACCTATTTCCAAAACATTCATTCCGCAAATTATTTTCTTATATTTTTCAATATAAGGAATAAAATATTTTCGGCTTGTCGTGGAAAGCTCTTGAAAATATAGTTTTCTATCAGATTGTCGGTATTGCATATTTTCTATGTGCTAATTCTTTTTTTTGCGAAAATAGCGATAAAAAAGCAAATAAGCAAATTTTTGCCATTTTTTGTTCTTACAAAACCATTAAAATACCTAAGAATGGTGAAAGTTAATGGAGTTTTTATAAAAAACCGCCCTGTATACCTAATATTAGTGATATTGCTATATAGATCTGTGTTGATGATTTAATATTTAATGCCTATCCGACTTTTGGAGTGATAGAGTGTAATAACTGATGATCAGCAGTTCACATCTGTTTTTATAATCTTTACTCCTTGTTATTTGCAACCATAATATAAAGTGTTAATTTATAGGTTAGAGAGATTATACTGTTATGAATATATATGCGCTTATATTGCAAAGTTCTTATAAAGAGGATTTTATAAAGACTCTTTATCTATGCAAAACATAGAAATCTAACATGCCATCATTCTCCCCCCTAATTCTTCTATTCTTTGATTAAGTCTATCTTTTTTTATTCCTAATGGGATTTGCAAATGATTACTGTGTATCCGAGAGTTTACAAGTCTAACTTTCTTTTATCGTGCCCACATGTAAGAAGATTATCTTAGAAATTTCAAATGAGAAGTTATTAGAAATTCCTTTTCCACAAAGACTTCTATGTTCTCATATAGCAAAGAAATCGACATCATATTTTTCAAGTAATCAAGTCTAAGGTTTATAAAACATCTTTCAATAAAACCTTTGTTTTCTCTCCTTTTCCCGTGATTTCCCTATGTCTTTAAGGGCAGTATTATTGCTTATATATTTGCCGTTCGATAGCGATTTACTCATCTTAAAAACAAAGAATTATGGAATCAAACAGCAATGACAACTATGTATTGGTCTTGGAAGACCGCACGGAAGTGAAAAATGAACAGGATTCAGGAAATCTGTCGGTAGTTTCGGGTATCGACGACAAGGGTAACCTCAAGACCACCGAAGCCACCGCAGCCAACCAAGCAGCATTCTTGAAGTTCAATAGCAAGGACGGACTTCTGAAGAACTTCATGACCAACTTCTTAAAGCAGTTCAACGAGCCGTCCCGTTTCGGACTGTACAAGGTCGTGGCAAGCAACGTGGAGCAAGGCGTGGACAATCTTCGCACTCTGCTCCAAAGCCGTGAGAAGGACGAAAGCAAACAGCAACTGGAAGAGATGGGCGTACCCTTTGAGGACTATCTGCCGCAGAAGAAGAACGCCACCGTCATTGACGAGTCGAAGATTGATTGGAAGCAGCTCGACAACCTCGGCCTTTCCCGTGAGCGACTGGAACAAAGCGGAGAATTAGAGAGAATGCTCTCTTGGCAGAAGAGTAATCTCGTAACTATTGCCATCCCGATGGGTAACACCACTATTTATACAGATGCGCGTCTCGCTTTCCGCACGGACGACAACGGCAACATCGGCCTGGCTATCCATCCTTTGAGGAAGGAACCGCAACTCGATTTTCCCTATATGGGTTACAAGTTCTCTCCCGAAGAAAAAGAACAGCTACTCACTACGGGCAACCTCGGCAAGACCATCGAGGTAACACCCAAGAACGGAGAACCTTTTGCTGCCTACGTCTCCATCGACCCGCAGACCAATGAGATTATCGCCCTGCGCGCCGACCGTGTGAACATTCCCAAGGAAATCAAGGGTGTTACCCTTTCCGATGCACAATACAAAGACCTTGTGGAGGGCAAAGCCGTGAAAGTGGAAGGCATGACTGCCAAGAGTGGTAAGTCCTTCAATGCCACGCTTCAGGTCAATGCCGAGAAGAAAGGCATTGAGTTCATCTTTGACAATAACCGTGGATTTAAGGAACGCCAGCAGCAGACACAGCAGCAAGGCGTACCACATAAGCTCTGCGGCTTGGAGCTGTCAGATAAACAGCGTGAAGCCTTGGATAGCGGTCGTACACTATATCTAAAGAATA
>ENA-OWND01001933-OWND01001933.1-metagenome-genome-assembly--contig:-NODE-1933-length-11812-cov-9.446883_pt1 | contig 11812 bp, 12 predicted proteins | sample MGYA00245342_ERZ651119 | MGnify/ENA primary metagenome ERZ651119 (study PRJEB26857, sample SAMEA4031756) | metagenome | biome: human; feature: oral; material: saliva | place: Philippines | collected 2014...
GCCATCAGATAAGATAATGAAATCAGAGAAAAAAATGAAGGCGGATAAAAAAATGAAAAAAGCGAAAATGATGAAGAAAGAGAAAATGTAGTCGTTTTATCAGAAAATAAGGGGGATGAATCCCCCTTTACTTTGAGTGCTACTGCAGCCCTCTATTTATTTCCCTTCAGTATTAATATTGTTGAAATATTTTGTTTGTAATTGCTTCAAAGAGTATCAAAAAAATCTTCTGAAAGCGGTTGATTTCTTTAAATGATTTGCCAATAATTTGGAAAAGCCTACCAGAAGAGAAGTATATGCAAACCGAATCCGCCAGTTCGCTTTACCACAAAGCGATTATCTTTATGATTTCCGCCTATTTTAGCATCACATTAATGAACGTATTTGTGAAAACAGCCTCTGATACGATGCCTGCGAGCGAAACACTTTTCTCCCGATTTCTAATCGGTTTGCTGTTTTTGCTGCCATTTATGATTAAGGATCGAGATTTCAAAGTCGAAACAAGTCAGTGGAAATTTTTGGTGCTGCGTAACTTGGCGGGGGTGGGCAGTATGCTGATTAACTTCTATGTGGTGAAATTTTTACCGCTTTCCATTTCGGTGTTATTGATGAACACCTCGGCGCTATTTGTGCCGATTTTATTGCTCTTTTTCCGTGAAAAAACACCGCTTAACGTGTTGGGATTAAGCTTGATGGGCTTTGCGGGTGTCTCGATTATTTTGCTTTCCAACCAAAATGGCTCATTTGAACCGGTTTATGTGCTGATTGGCTTAGGCGGTGCGATATTGGCGGCGATGGCGTTTATTAGTTTACAAGAGTTGAACAAACACAATTCGCCGAAAAATATTGTGTTCTACTTCCATTTAATCGGCACGCTGTTATTGCCAATCTTCTTTATTCATCAATGGAAAATGCCTGATTTATATGAATTGGGTTTATTGCTGTTAGTGGGCGGATTTGGCTTGGTTTTCCAACTTCTTCTCACCCGTGCTTTCAAACACGCGCCTGTGAATGTGATTGCCCCTTTTACCTTTACGGGGGTGATTTTTTCAAGTATTTTTGACTGGTTAATTTGGGAGCATGCACCAAGTACATTTTTCTGGATTGGTACGGTAGTGATTGTGGTTTCAGTAAGTTGGTTGGCGAAGGTGAGAAAAGCGAAATAGTCTATAAAAATATCGCCCACAAAAGTGGGCGTATTAGTGATTAATGCTGAATAATCCCTTCTGCACAAGCATAAGCAGAGGACCACGCCCATTGGAAATTATAGCCACCGAGCCAGCCTGTTACATCCAGCACTTCACCAATAAAATAAAGCCCTGAAATGCCTTTTACTTCCATTGTTTTAGAAGAAATATGATCCGTATCTACTCCGCCCATCGTCACTTCTGCGGTGCGGTAGCCTTCCGTACCATTTGGAATAAATTGCCAATGATGGATAAATTGATCTAAGTGCTGTAATTCCGCTTTGCTAAGTTGTGCGATGACTTGATCTTTCAATAAGTGTTGCTCAAACCAAAGCTCTACTAATTTTTTGGGAAGATAACGATTTAACACCGTTTTTAGCTGTAATTTTGGCGAAGATTGACGCAGTTCTTGCAAAATATCGAGAATATTCTCAGCAGGTAAAAGATCAATGTCAACTGCTTCGCCCATTTGCCAATAATTCGAAATCTGCAACATCGCAGGCCCTGAAAGACCACGATGGGTAAATAGCATTTGATTACTAAAGCTGATGCGATCATTACTTGCGGTCACAGGTAAAGCAATACCCGAAAGGGTAGCAAAAGGCTTGTCGCTCTCTTTCCACGTAAAAGGGACAAGGCTTGCACGAGGTGCAATCACAGGAATACCGAATTGCTCGGCAACCTTATAACCGAAAGGGCTTGCACCTAAGGCAGGCATAGAAAGCCCGCCTGTTGCGATAACCAAATGTTGTGCTTGGTAAGTTTCACTAGCGGTCTGAATTTCAAAATGATTTGCAACTTTTTCAACAGAAACGACCGCTTGTCGAAGCTGAATATCAACCTTGCCTTTATCGCATTCACTTTGTAGCATTTGTACGATTTGCTCCGCCCCTTTATCACAGAAAAGTTGTCCTAACTCTTTTTCGTGGTAGGTAATGCCATATTGAGCGACTAAGCCGATAAAATCCCAGTTGGTGTAGCGAGCCAGTGCCGACTTCACAAAATGGCGATTTTGGCTTAAGTAATGCTGTGGTGTAACATCTAAATTGGTGAAGTTGCAAAAGCCACCGCCCGACATCAAAATCTTACGCCCGATTTTCTTGCCGCTATCCAGCACCACCACATTTTTGCCTGCTTGCCCTAATTGTGCCGCACAAAACAAGCCCGAAGCACCTGCTCCGATAATGATCACATCTGCTTTTTTCATTAGAAATTGAGTACCTTATCGGCTTCCATTGTCCAGTCGGCAAGTTCAACGAGTGTGCCGATTTCTACACCATCTGCAAGTGGAAGTTCAGTAATACCACGCGCATTGGTGCAGGTTTTGCAAAGTTTTACCGTCGCACCTTGTGAAGTAAGGATTTCGAGCATCTGCTGTACGTGATAGCCTTCAGACGGATTTTGTTTCGCAAGCCCCGCAGTTACTGCATCAGACATTAAGAAAAGTTTGATTTCTGCCTTGTGTTGTTCTTGAATTTGTAAGGCGAGACGTAAGCCGCTGAAGAACATTTCGTTACCATAAGGGGCGGAATTGATGATAAAAAGTAGTTTTTGCATAGTAGTTTCTCCTTTTTTGTTCCTATAAAAATGAATACCTAAGGTTTTACCTTAGGTATTTTATGCTTCTACGAGAAATTACTCAATCTCGGGCTTCTTACCACTTTCCACGCATTCCTTACCTACCGTGACTTTCTTCACTTTCAGTGTTGGTAAATCATACATCGTATTGAGCAATAAATTCTCAACGATAGAACGCAAGCCGCGGGCACCTGTTTTGCGAGCAATTGCTTTTTTCGCAATTGCAACGAGAGCTTCTTTAGTGAACTCAAGTTCTACATTTTCCATTTGGAATAGCGCTTGATATTGGCGGATGATCGCATTTTTCGGTTCGGTTAGGATTTGAATCAATGCGTGTTCATCAAGCTCTTGCAATGGGGTGACCACAGGCAAACGGCCAATTAACTCTGGAATCAAACCAAAACGGACTAAATCTTCAGGCTCAACTTGTTTGAAAAGCTCAGTTAAGTCTTGGCGTTCTTTGTCGTTTTTTAACTCCGCCGCAAAGCCGATACCGCCTTGTTTGTTGGTGCGTGCTTCCACGATTTTATCTAAGCCAGCGAATGCTCCGCCACAAATAAATAGAATTTTCGAAGTATCCACAGGGATAGTTTCGCCTTTTGGATGTTTGCGAGAACCCTGTGGATTGATATTCGCCACCGTGCCTTCAAGTAATTTTAACAACGCTTGTTGTACGCCTTCGCCCGATACATCACGGGTAATCGAGGCACTTTCTGATTTACGGGTGATTTTGTCGATCTCATCAATAAAGACGATCCCGCGTTCGGCTTGTTCCGCATCAAAATCGCATTTCATCAATAATTTTTGGATCACGTTTTCCACGTCTTCGCCCACGTAACCTGCTTGAGTGAGCGTTGTAGCATCCGCCACGGCAAAGGGCACATTTAAACGACGAGCCAAGGTTTCTGCCAATAAAGTTTTACCGCTACCCGTTGGACCGATTAACAAAATGTTACTTTTGCCAAGCTCGACACCGTTGGTGACTTCGTGGTTAGAAAGTGCACTTTTTAAGCGTTTATAGTGGTTATAAACGGCTACCGATAACACTTTTTTAGCGTGCTCTTGCCCGATCACATAGTCGTTTAAATGAGCGTGTAATTCGTGCGGAGTTGGCACGTTGTCGAAGAATTTTTGCTCATCATGTGTTTCATCTATTAACGGCTCTTCTTCGCTATTCAACAGATTGTAGGATTCTTCGATGCACTCGTTACAAATAAAGCCTTCTGTGCCTTCAACAAGTTGATTGACTTCTGAGCGTTTTTTACCGCAGAAACTGCAGTGAGGTTCTTTTTCAAATGCCATTACGCCACCTCGCCACGAGAAGTTAATACTTTATCAATCAAGCCATATTCCATCGCTTCTTGTGCCGACATAAAGTTATCACGCTCAGTATCCGCAGCCACTTTTTCGAATGGTTGACCGCTATGTTCTGCCATTTTGCGGGTAAGCATCTCTTTGAGTTTTAAAATCTCTTGGGCTTGAATTTGAATATCGGTTGCTTGACCACGTGCACCACCTAGCGGTTGGTGAATCATCACTCGAGCATTTGGTAGTGCAAAACGTTTACCTTTTGCACCGCCTGAAAGCAAGAATGCACCCATTGAACAAGCCTGCCCCGTGCAAAGGGTTGCTACATCAGGCTTGATGAAATTCATGGTGTCGTAAATTGCCAATCCTGCCGTTACCACACCACCAGGGCTATTGATGTAAAGATAGATGTCTTTTTCAGGATCTTCAGCTTCCAAGAAGAGCAGTTGAGCCACAATCAAGTTCGCCATATTGTCTTCAACTTGACCATTTAAGAAAATAATACGCTCTTTTAACAAGCGTGAAAAAATATCGTATGAGCGTTCACCTTTCGGGGTTTGCTCAACAACCATAGGAACTAATGACATAAATTTTATCCTTATTAAATTCGGTAAATAGAGCTATTCTAGCAAATTTTCATAAAATCATTAACAACAAGTGGGCAGATTGTTACAATCTTTTGCAAATTTTATCGAGGAAAAACAATGAATCTTGCAGAAATTTACGAAAAATTTGCCCTTTGTAAATCTTGGGAAGAAAGATACCGCTTGCTCATCCAACTTAGCCGACAATTGCCTAAATTAAGTGAGGCTGAGTTGCAAAACGTATCTGAAATTCACGGTTGTGAAAGCCGTTTATGGTTCGTTTTTGAAAAATCGCCAAGAAAAGTCCTTGCTTACAGCGATGCTCGCTTAATGCAAGGGATTTTAATGATTGTCCAAACTGCGTTGCTTGAAAAGTCTGATGCAGAATTGGCTGAATTTAATTTACAACAGCTGTTTGATGATTTGAAAATCACGCCACATTTGACCAGCACAAGGTTAAATGGTTTGCAACAAATTCAGGGGTTGATTAAATAAAAGAAATTTACATAATTTTTTGTAAATTGACAGTTTTATACTAAGAAATCAGTTAGAATGCCCTCGTTTTGAAGAACGTTTCTTTTAGGAGTATTTTTATGCTAGGTAATATTTTAGGCTCGGTAGCGTCATCTATTTTAAATAATGGTAATAATAACCAGTCGGTGGCGATTCAGTTAATTCAAGTGCTATTGCAATCTCAAGGTGGAATTGAGGGCATTATTAAACGCTTTCAAGAAAGTGGTTTGGAAGGAATTTTGAAATCGTGGATTAGTACTGATGAAAAAAATCAGCCGATTTCTGCGAATCAAGTCGTTGAGGTTATAGGGCAAGAAAATATGAGCCAAGCAGCGGAGAAAGTGGGAGTTTCTGAACTGGATGCGAGTAATGTACTTGCGGAATATTTACCGAAAATGGTGGATATGCTTACGCCAAACGGTCAGTTGCCTGATTTAAACAATCTAAACGTGAATGATTTGATGGCACAAGCGGCAAAAGGGATGTTAGGTAAATTATTTAGCTAACCACTCAATTTAAGCAAGCGGTGAAGTTTTGAAAGAGATTTGTAAATCTTTCTCAGAATTTCACCGCTTTTGTTTTGATTTTTACAAAAAATAAACATTTCGCCTATTCAGTAGGCAAGTGTAAACAAATTCAAGATTTTTTTCAGAAAAGCGTTTGACATATTTTTTAAATCTAGTAATATGCACCGCACACAGACACAGTGAGTGGTGAGATGGCCGAGCAGGCTGAAGGCGCTCCCCTGCTAAGGGAGTATAGGGTTCAAAAGCTCTATCGAGGGTTCGAATCCCTCTCTCACCGCCATTTACTTTATCACGCACCCGTAGCTCAGCTGGATAGAGTACTCGGCTACGAACCGAGCGGTCAGAGGTTCGAATCCTCTCGGGTGCGCCATCATTATTTTCTATATAATTTCTTTAAATTCATTAAATAAAATTTTCGTTGATTTAAATCATTTTTCTTATTACGATTGCATCTATTTTTATTTAATCAATCTTATTTTTTATGCTGAATTTTGCTTACCAAGAACACCGTTCTTCTTATTATTACGATTCTCGCAATCTCGATCTTCAATTCCCCAAAATTTCTGTCAACCAATCTGCTGATGTTTGCGTGATTGGTGCGGGCTTTTTAGGGCTTTCTGCCGCTTTAGAGCTAGCTGAACAGGGCAAAAGAGTGATTGTTTTAGAAGGTGCTCGTGTGGGGTTTGGTGCATCGGGGCGTTCGGGTGGCCAGGCAATTAACGGCTTTGAAGAAGGTATTGATGAATATATCGATCATATCGGTTTTGAGAAAGCTCGAAAATTATGGGATATGTCGCTTGAAGCGATCGATATTATTGACGAGCGTGTGCAAAAGTATGGCATTCAATGCGATTGGAAAAAAGGTTACGCAACATTAGCTCTTAATAATCGCCGAATGGATGACTTAATCGCAATGCAAAAAGCAAGCGAAGAGCAATGTGGCTACACCAATATGCAACTCTGGGATAAAGCTCAGCTCAAACAGCATTTAGGCAGCGATATTTATGTGGGTGGTTTATACGACCGCAATTCTGGGCATTTGCATCCGCTAAATTACTGCTTAGGCTTGGCAAAAGCCTGTGTTGAAGCAGGTGTAGAAATTTACGAGCATTCGCCCGCTACTGAAATTCAAGTAAAAAGCGATACGCAAGCGGTTGTTTTTGCTGAAAATATTACCGTGAGCTGTGAACATGTGGTGTTAGCGGTAAATGCTTACATTGATGTACTTTCTAAAAAAATCACGTTCGGCCTTGAAAATACCATTTTGCCTGTAGAAAGTTTTATTATCGCAACTGAACCACTTTCTCAAGCAATGGCAGATAGTCTGATTAACAATGGAATGTCAGTTTGCGATAACAATTTATTGCTCGATTATTACCGCTTGTCTGCAGATAATCGCTTGCTTTTTGGTTCTGATTCCAGCACGAATGTGGATATGATCGCTAAAATGCGCTCAGAAATGCTCGCTGTTTTCCCGCAACTGGAAGATACTAAAATTGAGTATGGTTGGGGCGGTCCTATTGATATGACGATGAATTCCACGCCTCATTTCGGGCGAGCAAAACCGAATGTTTATTTTGCACAAGGTTTCTCAGGGCATGGAGTTGCATTAACAGGTTTAGCAGGACGAATTATTAGCGAAGCGATTTGTGGTAATGATGAACGCCTTGCAATTTTTGAGGGATTAAAAGTACCGCATTTTTACGGCGGAAAATGGATTAAGAAAATGGCATTGAAGGTGGGTATTCCTTACTACCGTTTTTTAGATAAATATCGTTGATAAGAGGTATTTTTGAAAGGTCTATTTCTCTCCTTAACGACAGCGATTGCTCTCTTGTTATGGTCGTGGGATATGGTTTATCCGTGGCAAAAATTGATGCAAGCTGAAGAAAACCGTTATACGCAAATTCAGCATACTAAAAAGCTCAAAGTAGGGATGATTAACCACCCTCTGGCTTATTTTGTCAATGCGGAAGGTAAGGCTGGTATTGAGTATGAGCTCAGTAAGGCTTTTGCTGATTATTTAGCAGTGGAACTTGATATCACGCTATTTGATAACAGCGAGCAGCTTTTCCAAGCCTTAAAACAGAATAAAATTGATATGGCAGCGGCGGGCTTACTTTATCAGTCTTCGCATGGCGAACAATTCCAAATTGGCACAAGCTATTACTCTGCCTCTTGGCAAGTAGCATATAGAAAAGGTACGCAGCGACCATATAAATTAAATGAGTTACAAGCAGAAATCCTTGTACCGGCTGGTTCGGGTGTGCTTCCAATTTTGGAACAATTAAAAGAAAATCAACCTCTTTTAAAATGGCAAACAACAGATAAATTCACTCAAGAAGAGCTACTTTTGCAAGTAGCTGAGGGTAAAATTCCTTATACTATTGCACCATCGGTGGATATTTCTTCCGCACAATATATCAACCCTAATCTGGCGGTTGGTTTTGATTTAACTGATGAAATGCCAGTAGTGTGGTATTTTGGTAAAAGCTCATTTAGCGAATTACAGGCTTCTGTGCTGGATTTTATGGATAACGCCAATGAAACAGGTTTGATTGCTAGAATTGAAGAAAAATACTTCAACCATTTGAACCATTTTGATTATGCTGATGCCTCCATTTACCTTAACGCAGTTAAAAATATATTGCCTAAATATCGGGCATTATTTGAGAAACATAAAGGCGAACTAGAGTGGCCAATGTTGGCGGCTATTGCTTACCAAGAATCTCGCTGGGATCCGCATGCAACCTCTTCAACAGGCGTACGTGGGATGATGATGCTCACTCGCGATACTGCAGATCGAATGAGAGTAATCGATCGAACCAGTGCCGAACAGAGCATTCGTGGCGGGGCAGAATATCTGAATATGCTTATTCGCCAAATCCCCGAAACTGTACCCTCTGAGGATCGCATTTGGTATGGTTTAGCGGCTTATAATATGGGATTAGGGCATTTGCTGGACGTGCGCCGTTTAACCAAACAGCTTGGGGGAGATCCTGATAATTGGTTAGATGTAAAGAAAAATCTCCCGCTTTTGGCGGAAAAACGTCATTACGCCAATTTAAAATATGGTTATGCACGTGGTTTTGAGGCATTTAGCTATGTGGAAAATATCCGCAAATATCACAGCAGCTTGGTCAATCATCTGCGTGTTGAAGAACAAAAACTCCAACAAGAGCAAAAAATATTAGAACAACAGAATGAAGAGAGTGTAAATCAGGAGAAACAAAATGAAACGTAAAGGAAGGTTGAAGCAAAAACGCACATTAACGACCAATAAAAACCATCGGATTATGCATATTTGGAAACGTAAACGGCTGATTAAAGAGCGACGAGAAGTCGCATTTACATTTATGGCTGAATAATGGCATATAGTAAGAATAGTCGGGTAAAAATGTGTTTAAAGCCTTATAGTAATAGTACAAGGCTTTAAGCTGTAGAAGATCAGTTGTAATCTGACAAACCACAATAAAAAGTGAGAGTTTCCTGTTTAGAATATGAGTGTCAAAATCAATCTAAACAAAAAAAGAAACTCTCATGTTTTATTCTAATCCCTTCTCATTAAACACAGAACGAGTTTACTTAATTTAGTCGGAGAGTTAGGTAGCATTTCTCAAGCTCATAAAATTATGGAGATGAGCTATGATACCTTTTATTACTATCAACAGGCAGGAAAACCAGGTGTGGTAAGCCCTGTTTAATCAAAATCGATGTGTGTCTAATAAAGATTAAGCTCACATGCACTATACTTCATCACGGTATAGAGTAAAAGCAATGTGACTCTGTGCGATTCTATAAATATTACTGCTGTAGGATTTGCTGAATTTTACTATCTGCGTTCGTTATAATACGGAAAGTTACTCGCCGAGATTTATTTTTATCTTCATTGCCATTTTCATCCAAAATAGGTTTAGAGGAAGAAAGCCCAACCGCTGCTGTATGATCTCTTAACCATTTTCGATATTCATTAGGGATTTCTGTTCTTAAATCATTCAAAACATAATTAAGCACGGAATTTGTTCTATCTTGTGAAAGATTCATATTGCCAAAATATCCATATAAATCTTTAACATCTATATCTTTATTTTTAATTTCTTTTGGAAAGACATTCCATTCACTACTCGTGTGCCCTTCAATACGAATTTCACTAATAGAATCTTTATAGGGTAGTACTGCCTGAATATATTTTGGAAAAAAGACTGTTAATGCTTGCTTATATTTCTCTTTTAAGTTCGCTGAGGCATTATCAAATAATGAATCAGAAGATTTAAAAATAAATGTCAATGTTTCTTTATCAATCTCCGCATTCAATTTATCTTCTGATAACTCATCATCAGGAAAGGCTTTTTTTAAAGCCTCATAAATAGCCAGTTGATTATTTTGATACGCTTCTGCGATTCCTCTAATTTGAGTTAGTTCTTGACTAATTTTTTCTTTTTCATCTAATACAGCATTAAAGTTATCAAGCTGAGCTAACTTTTCAGTTAATTTATCTTTTTCTAACGGTAATATATCATTTTTTTCTTTAATCTCATTCAACTCTCTTATAGCCTCGTCTAGGCTTTTATCTTTTAATATTAATTCTTCATATTGTATTTCTATCTTTTTTACTTTTTCTTTTTCTAAATAAGTCGAACGCATAAATGAAATAGCAATAAAAATAAAAATAATCATTAGCCCTGACATTAAATCTGAAATAGTCAGCCAATGCTGACTACTGTTATCTTTCTTTCTTAATAATGACATAAATTATTTCTTCTTAAATACTTTTCCAAATAAACCACTAAATGTACTTTCTGATAATTTATCAACAAAATGCTGATTTTCTTTTGAGAGATTTTCCATTACGTGTCTGAATTGAGAAACTTGTTCTTGAGTCATCTCTTCAACAGATTGTTTAAAAGATAATTGAATTTCTGTTAATTGTTTAAAGAGCTGTTCATCAAATGTTTTTAAGACTTTTTGTATTTTATTTGTTGTTATCATAAGTTCTTGATAATATTTTTCATTGCTATGAATAATTGCTCGATTATTTGTTCCCACATCGATAATTAAATCTTGTGCAATTTTTGTGAGATTAGCACTTATATTATGAGTATGTTGAACTAATTGATCATTAAACTGCTGGCTAGCTTGTTCGATAGTATTTGCAATATTAGTAAAGCGTCTTTCAATTTCAGGGAAAGATTCTAATGCTTTATCTTTAATATCTGTAAAAATCATCATTTCTTCTCCAATTCTACCGATTTGTTTTTGGTTAAATTGAATCAGTTTTTCAAAATCCTTAACTAATAAAGGAATATTACTAATAGAACGCTCAATAGATAACATTGAATCTTTCGCTTCATCTAATGTTCTTGCATTAAGTTCATGGTTATTGGCTAAATTATCCAGTAGCGATTTATAGCCTTTTTGCCATTTCAACATTCCCTTAACACTTTTATCTAATCTTGCAAAATTTTCACCAAATTGAACTGCTAAACTATCATTAAAATTCATAACAATGCTTTCTAAAGCATCAATAACACTTTGAGTGGTTATATCTGTGATGTTTGTGCCAAAATTTCGTAACTCTTTGAATAACTTACGCTCAAATAACTTCATATTTTTCTGTTGTAATTCTGAGCTTTCTACTAATTTAGTGAGTAATTCTGGAATATTATCATTTAAGCTATTTGTTTGCTTTTGAATACTGTCAATAATAATCTGATTCTCTTCTGCCTCATTTTCCTTACCTAATATTAACATTAAGATTTTTAGAAAAATAGAAAGTGTCATCCCAATCGCACTGGTTAAAAATGCAATTTTCATTCCATCAAGTAAAATTGGGATACTTTTATCTAAATTATTTGTATTAAATTCAAGTAAAGAATAACTAATACCAACAAATGTACCTAATATCCCCATTGAGGTAAGAATAGTCGGTGCTGATGACATAATTCTAAAACCAAATTTCCCTAATTGGTTTTCTCTATTATAAAAAGAAAAGGTAACAGCAAGAAAAACTATCACCATTAAAAACGAAAAAATTAAAGTTAAAAGCATATCATTATTTAGACTATAAGTAAAAAAGGGCTTGCATATATCATATTGCTTCAATACATAACTCGCC
>ENA-OWND01001944-OWND01001944.1-metagenome-genome-assembly--contig:-NODE-1944-length-11779-cov-13.306721_pt1 | contig 11779 bp, 7 predicted proteins | sample MGYA00245342_ERZ651119 | MGnify/ENA primary metagenome ERZ651119 (study PRJEB26857, sample SAMEA4031756) | metagenome | biome: human; feature: oral; material: saliva | place: Philippines | collected 2014...
ACGCGGTTCGTGCGGCCCTGCGCATGCACGACCTGGCGACCTGCCAGCAGATGGCTGCTTTCGCGGTGGACGCTCCCAACGCGAAGGAAGGCCGCGAGAACGTCCTGAAGCTGGTCGCTCCGGCCATGCTGGATCTGCTCTGATCTGCGGCGCTACGCCATAGAATAAGGGGTCCGGGAACCGATGGTTCCCGGACCCACCCCTTATGCAACGCCGCTGAGCGGCGCGTGAGCTACTGCGTACGGATCGCGTCGGCGGCACTCGTGGACTGGCCGCCACGAGACTTCTTTGAACGACCGGAGAAGATCGCGGTCAGAATCAGGATGACGCCGAGGGCTGCGACGGCACTGATGCCGAGAACAGGCAGGTTGAAGGTCGTGATGTAGGCTTCGGCGATCAGGAACGCGCCGACCATGCACACGAGGAGCGCCCAGACGAACGCGCCGACGCGCACACCCCTGCTGGGTGCCTCGGGCAGGTCGTGATAGTTGACGGGCCAGGCGGGTGCGCTCCACGTCTGTGCGCCCGAAGCGCCCGGCCCCGTTCCCGTCGCCCCGGAGTGTGCCCCCGAGGGATCCTGCGAGCGCGAACCAGCCCCGGCCTCGGGCTGGGAGGCCCCGGGGGACGTAGCAGCCGCAGACGCCGTCGTCTCACCCGTGAACGCCGGATCGAAGGCTGTGCGACTCCCAGATGCGGTGGCCCCGTCCTCCTCGTGGAAGATCGCGAGCGGATCAGTGGAGGGCATCTCCAGGGTCGGTTCCGGGGTCGTGGGCAGCGTGCTCGTCACATCCAGTTCGGGGTAGCGCGAGGTGACGTCGGTCCCGGTGAACTCGCTGGTCGCGTCGTTGTTGGGGGTAGTCATGGTCGTTTCCTTCCTCAGTTGCCCGGAGTGGTGTAGGCGGGAGTGGACGAGGGGGACGCTGACTGCGTCGGGGTAGACGAGGGTGCCTGTGTCGGGGTGGAACCCCACGTGCCCGAGGTGTCGGGGGACTGCAGGATCGTCAGGTTCTCAAGGTCCGCGTCATCCGTGATGAGGACGGTGATTCCCCCGAGCGACGTATCGCCCCATGAGGGGGAGGACACGGTCTGGCCCGGGCAGTTCTTCAACGGGGCGGCCCAGCCGTCGTTCGTCATGTTCGTCACCAGGGAGCCGATACTCGACCGGCACACGATCTGGACGGGCTGACCCTCCGCCGTCTGGATCGTCAGGTGCTCCCAGGCCTGCCAGCTCACGGTGATCTGCTTGGTTGTGCCGACGGGTGCCCCGGTCAGGTCGAGGGTGACGGTGCCCAGGGGACTCGCGCCCTGTACGGAGGTGACCGTCCAATCGACGGTTTTGTCGCCCGTGGAGTTGCTGATCGAGGAGCTGAACGTGGAGATCGTCTTCTGTGTCGCTTCGGTGCCGATGGCGGCTGTCGGCAGCGCGACGATGATGCCGAGAATCGACAGCGTGGTCAGCCAGCCGGCGCTGCGGTCACGCAGGGCGGCAACCGCCAGGGACAGTCCGACGATGAGGAGGCACACGCCGCCGCCGATGACGATGATGCGCGCGACCGTCTGCTCCCCGGTTTCTGCCGTGATGAAGGGGATGACGGGACCCTTGTCGACCATGTAAATGCCGGCGAAGACGGCAGCCGCCACGAGGACCAGCAGGCCGGTAATCGCCATGTTGACGCGCGAGGAAACGGTGCGGGAGCGGTGGGTCGGCACAGGGGGCGCGGCCCATCGACGAGGCTTGGGCGCGCTCGGTGGAGGCGTCCAGCCCGGGTGGGGCTGGGAGGGGCGAGCGTCTGCCGGGCGAGGCCCGGCCTGCGTGTGAGCCTGCGTGCTGGCGGCAGGTTCCCCGTAGGTGGGGAAGCCGTGGGCGCTCTGCTGTCCGCCCATGGTGTCCCCCTCCACGTTAGCGGTCGGGGCGGTCGGCCCAAAAGGGGCGGTCGTTCCCGCTCCTCCCGGAGTGCTCGGGGTGCCGTACTGCGGTGCCGAGCCGGTGCCCTGGTTCTGTCCGGACTTGTTCGCGCTCGAGATGACGAAGGCGATGAGGCCGACGACGAAGGCGGAAACTACGAGGAAGCCGAGCCAGCCAGCACCGAGACCGATGCCAATACCGCCGAGGATGCCGACGGAGGGCAGGACGGAGGACACGCTGACAAGGCACAGGAGGAGACCTCCCAGGAAGGCAATGTCGAAGCGTCCTTCTGCGGTTTCCTCCGCGTGGATGCGCCCGTCCTGAGCCTCGGGCAGGAGGAGCCACGCCAGGCCGTAGGCGAGCGTCACGAAGGGCAGGCACAGGGCTGCGATGACGGTGAGGACTCGCACGAGCGACAGGTCCCATCCGCTGCGTGCAGCGATGCCCGAGCAGACGCCGCCGATGACGCGAGGGTGGGCTCGGTACCAGCCGGAGGCTCGCATGGACTCAAAGAAACGCTTGCGGGGCGGACGCTGTCCGTAGGCACCGCCCTGGTCCGACGGACCATTTGACCAACTCATGGTGCACTTCCTCTCGATGGGATCCGCATACATTCGGATCGGATACCACTACTCAACCAAACGGGAGTCCCCTCGCGATAGTAGGGGACCCCCTGAACCGCCCCTGATTGTGCCGGGGGTACCCCCGGCCTCGTCCCTGGACGTGCCACAATGGACACGTGAGCAGCACGGTCAACAACCCGCATCCTGGGTGGACGCCGCCGATTCCGGCACCGCCCGCCAGGCCCCCGCTTGCGCGCGCGACAGCCTCCAGTCCGGACATGCCTGCCCCCTGGATGGCGGGCGTGTGCTCGGGCCTGGCCGTGCACCTGGGCGTCCCGGTCATGGTGATCCGCGGCGGCCTCATCGCCCTGACCTTTCTCGGCGTCGGCGCGGTCGCCTACCTGTGGCTGTGGGTGACGGTCCCCGAGGATTCGCCCGAGGCCTCGGCGGCGGGCACGCTCAGCCCCGGCCTCGTGCGTGTGCGTCAGGAGAGGGCCGCCCAGGTCGCGCGTAACCGTATGATCGTCACGGGCGTGGCTCTGCTGGTTGCCGCGGTGCTTGGCGCGATCCTGAACGCGACGAGCGCCCTTGAGTGGAGCGACATGGGTTCCATCGTGTCGATCATCGCGGGCATCACTCTGGTGTGGAGCCAGAGCCGTGAGGTGCGCAATTGGCGCTCGGTGCGCTTTATCGGCGCGGTCGTGGGCGGTATTGCGCTGCTGAGCCTCGGCGTCGTCATGGCCGCCTCGCGTGACAACCCGCCCGTCATCCTGCTGCGTGGCGGTCTCATTGGTGCTGCCCTGGTTGCCGGCGTTCTCTTTGCGCTTGTCCCCATGTGGCTGCACACGACGAAGGATTTGTCCGAGGCCCAGGCGCAGCGGGTGCGCGAGGCTGAGCGCGCCGACATTGCCGCACACCTGCACGACTCTGTGCTTCAGACGCTGACTCTGATTCGCGCCTCCGCCGAGGACCCGGCGCGCGTGCGCGCCATCGCCCTGACCGAGGAACGCGAGCTGCGCGCCTGGCTGTACACGGGCCACGCGCAGGCCGCTGACTCTCTCGAGGCCGCTGTCACCGAGGCCGTTGTCGGCGTCGAGAGCCGCTATGGTGTGCCGATCAGCGTCGTTGTCGTCGGCGACATGCGGCCCGGCCCGGGCGAGCTTGCCCTCGTCGCGGCTCTGGCCGAGGCCTGCCAGAACGCCGTGCGCCACGGTGCCCCGCCCGTCTCCGTCTACGTCGAGGTGCGCGCCCGCGTCGTCGAGGCCTTCGTGAAGGACAACGGCGAAGGCTTCGACCCCGCCACCATCGCGGCAGACCGCCACGGCGTGCGCGACTCCATCGTCGGGCGCATGCGCAGAGCCGGGGGAAACGCCACAATCCGCGCCCTGGCCCACGGCACCGAAATTGCTCTGAGCGTGCCGCGCTCCGATATTCTGGAAGAAACAGCCCCCACCGGGAGGACACAGTGACCATCCGTATCCTTGTCATCGACGATCACCCCATGGTTCGCGCCGGGGTGCGCTTCGAGCTTGAACACTCCGGGGCCGACCTTGAGATCGTCGGAGACGCCGCCGACGTCGAAGGTGCCATCGCAGCGTGCCGCGCCTTGACCCCCGACGTTGCTCTCCTTGACGTGCACCTGCCCGGCGGCAACGGCGGTGGCGGGGCCGAGGTCGCCAGCTCCTGCCGCGACATCGACGGCCTGCACTTTCTGGCCCTGTCCGTCTCCGACTCCGCCGAGGACGTCGTCCAGGTCATCCGCGCGGGCGCTCGCGGGTACGTCACTAAGTCGATCTCCACGCCCGAGCTGGTCGAGGCCATCAGTCGCGTCGCCGCCGGCGACGCCGCCTTCAGCCCGCGCCTGGCCGGTTTCGTGCTGGATGCCTTCGGGACTGGGGAGGTTTCGACGACCGACTCTGAGCTGGATCTGCTGTCCGCGCGCGAGCAGGAGGTCATGCGCCTTATCGCTCGCGGTTACACGTACAAGGAAGTCGCCCACGACCTGTTCATCTCCATCAAGACCGTCGAGACGCACGTCAGCTCGGTCCTGCGCAAGCTCCAGCTCTCCAACCGTAACGAGCTGACGCGCTGGGCCATGCAACGACACATCGTGTGAGGTCAGCCCCCTTTTGCGTGCGCCGATCATCGCCCGCTGGTCCGGCGTGCCTACAATGGAATCCCGAGAGCGTGACAGCGCCTGACCGCCCCGCACGGACGGCCTCTTTTATTTCCGCGACCTCGGAGGACGCATGCACCGCATCGGTTTTGACAGTGATCAGTACGTCGAGATGCAGTCTCGACACATTGCCCAGCGACGCAGTGAATTCGGCGGCAAGCTGTATTTGGAGTTCGGCGGCAAGCTGATCGACGACATGCATGCCTCGCGTGTTCTGCCCGGTTTCACGCCCGACAACAAGGTGCGTATGCTGCGCGAACTGGCCGACGAAGTCGAGATCATCGTCGCCGTCAACGCCAAGGATTTCGCGCGCCGCAAGGTCCGCGCCGACATGGGAACCACCTACGACGACGAGGTTCTGCGTCAGATCGACGAGTTCCGCGAGCGCGGCCTGTACGTCGGCTCCGTTGTCATCACCCAGTGGACGGACGACAACAAGGCGGCTGCCGAGGTCAAGGAGCGCTTTGAGAAGCTCGGCATCCGCGTCTACCGTCACTTCCCGATTCCCGGCTACCCCTCGGACGTTGAGCGCATCGTCTCGGACGAGGGTTACGGCGCGAACGAATACGTGGAGACCAGCCGTGACCTGATCGTCGTGACGGCCCCCGGCCCGGGATCCGGCAAGATGGCGACCTGTCTGTCGCAGCTGTATCACGACCACAAGCGCGGGATTGAGTCGGGGTATGCGAAGTGGGAGACCTTCCCGATCTGGAACATTCCCCTTGATCACCCGGTGAACATCGCCTACGAGGCCGCCACGGCCGACCTGGACGACGTCAACATGATTGACCCCTTCCACCTGGAGGCCTACGGGATCAAGACGGTTAACTACAACCGTGATGTGGAGATTTTCCCGGTCTTGAGCCGCCTGTTCGAGAAGATCCTCGGCGCTTCCCCGTACAAGAGCCCCACAGATATGGGCGTGAACATGGCTGGCAATTGCATCGTCGACGACGAGGCCTGCAAGGAGGCGTCGCGCCAGGAGATCATCCGCCGCTACTACAAGGCCCTCGTGACCGAGAAGAAGGAGATGAGCGAGCCGGTGCAGTCGGCCCGCATCTCCCTGCTGATGAGCCGCGTCGGCGTGGGCCGCATGGACCGTCCGGTCGTTCGCCCCGCCCTGGAGCTGGCCGAGGCCACGGGTCAGCCCGCCGCCGCGATGGAGCTGCCCGACGGTCAGATCGTCACGGGTAAGACGTCGGCGCTGCTGGGCTGCTCCTCGGCGATGCTGCTCAACGCGCTCAAGAAGCTCGCGGGCCTGCCCGACGAGGTCCAGCTCCTGGCCCCGCAGTCGATCGAGCCGATCCAGCGCCTCAAGACTCACGACCTGGGTTCTCGCAACCCGCGCCTGCACACGGACGAGGTCCTCATTGCGCTCGCGGTCAGCGCGAACGGCGACGACAACGCGCGACGTGCCCTGGATAAGCTGAGTTCGCTGCGCGACTGCGATGTGCACGAGTCGGTCATTCTGGGGCCCGTGGACGAGGGCATCTTCCGTTCCCTGGGCATTCAGGTGACGACGGAGCCGGTATACGCGACGAAGTCGCTGTACCGCAAGAAGTAATCACTTCGACGAGGCCGGGGTTTCTGTCGCGTATGAGCGCGGGGAGGCCCCGGCCTCGTCGCGAACCGCCCTTTGAACTGCCTCCCGTTTCTTGGACATTGAAATTGAAGTCCAGGGAATGGAAGGCTTTTCATGCTTGTGAGGGTGGGGCGGTTTAGGCTTGGAGGCGATGAGTGATGCGACTTCTTTGCCTGACCTTGGTTTCTTGATCGGCTCCGATGGGGGATTCCAGGACGACTACGTGCCGCCGGAGGTGCCCGCCTTCGACGTGGAGGACGCCCTGGGAGCCGACTACGACGACGGGTGGCCCGAGAGCGCTGTGCCCGGCGGCGAGTCGGGGGAGCCTTCCGCGTGGGAGCCTGCCCAGGCCTCGTTCGAGTCCTCCTGGAATCAGCCCCAGCGCCCCAGCGTGGATCCCGATTCCCTCACGCGCGGCCTGAATGATCGCCAGCGCGAGGCGGTCACGCACGCGGGATCGCCGCTGCTGATCCTGGCGGGCGCGGGTTCCGGTAAGACGCGCGTTCTCACGCACCGCATCGCCTACCTGCTGGCCACGGGCCGAGCGCGGGCGGGGCAGATCCTCGCGATCACGTTCACGAACAAGGCAGCCGCCGAGATGCGCGAACGCGCGGGTTCCCTCGTGGGGGACGACGCGCGGCGCATGTGGGTGTCGACATTCCACTCGGCGTGCGTGCGCCTGCTGCGCTACGAGCACGAGGCGGCGGGCCTGTCCTCGTCGTTCACGATCTACGACGCGCAGGACTCTCAGCGCCTCATCCAGATGGTCCTCAAGGCACAGGACGTCGACATTAAGCGCTTCACCCCGAAGATGGTGGCGGCGCGCATCTCGGACGCGAAGAACGAGCTGATCGGCCCGGCGCGCTACGCGGACCTCGCGGGCAAGGACCCGGTGTCGCGCATCGTCGCGGCCGCCTACGTCGAGTACGACAAGCGTATGCGCGCCTCGAACGCGCTGGATTTCGACGACCTCATCATGCGTACGGTTGAACTGCTGCGCGACAACCCGCTGATCGCCGAGCACTATCACCGGCGCTTCCGTCACATCCTGGTCGACGAGTACCAGGACACGAACCACGCCCAGTACGTCCTCGTGAAAGCCCTCGTGGGCGATGGCACCGACGGCGTCGAACCCGCCGAGCTGACGGTCGTGGGTGACTCGGACCAATCGATCTACGCCTTCCGCGGGGCCACGATCCGCAACATCGAAGAGTTCGAGCGCGACTTCGCGGGCGCGCGCACCATCCTGCTCGAGCAGAACTACCGCTCGACGCAGAACATCCTGTCTGCCGCGAACGCCGTCATCGCCCGCAACACGGGGCGCCGTGCGAAAAACCTGTGGACGGCCTCGGGCGACGGCGCGCTCATCACCCTGGACGCCGCGGACTCCGAGCACGACGAGGCACGCTTCGTCGTCGGCGAGATTGATCGCCTGGCCGAGGCCGGCACCGACTGGGGCGACATCGCGATCTTCTACCGGACGAACGCCCAGTCCCGCGCGCTCGAAGAACTCCTCGTGCGCCAAGGCATCCCGTACCGCGTCGTCGGCGGCACCCGCTTCTACGAGCGCCGCGAAATCAAGGACGCGCTGGCCTACCTGCAGGTCATCTCCAACCCCGACGACACGGTCGCGGCCCGCCGCATCCTCAACGTCCCCAAGCGCGGCATCGGTGCCAAGGCCGAAGAAGCCATCGCCGCGCACGCCGCCCGCTATGGCATCTCGTTTGGTGCGGCCCTGCGCCACCTGTGGGTGCGCGCCGGGTGCCCCGCCGGTGAGGGCGAGGGGATCGACATCGACGCGCTCGCTCGTTTCACGTCCCCGGACGAGGCCTCGGCCGGGTCTTCGGCTCCCACATCCTCCGCTCAGGGGGCGGGGGAGAACCCGGCGGCAAGCGTCGCTGAGGATGAGAGCGCGGCTGCGGCCCCGGCCTCGTCCCGGACGACGCCGGAGGCAACCGGAGCTGCGGATCCTGCTCGCACCCCTGATCCCGCGAGCGTGCCCGATCCCGCGAGTGTGCCCGAGGTCGTGGGCATCACCTCGCGCGCTGCGAAGTCGGCGGCCGCTTTCTGGGGACTCATCGAGACGCTGCGCGTTGCTGAATCCCGCGGCGCTTCCCAGGCCGACATCCTCGAAGAGGTCCTCGACCGCACGGGCTACCTCGCGGAGCTGCGCCGCAGCGACGATCCGCAGGACGCCTCGCGCGTCGAAAACCTGGCGGAACTGCACTCGGTCGCGGGTGCCTTCGCGGCCGACGCGCCCGGCGGCACCCTCGCGGACTTCCTCGAGCGCGTCGCTCTCGTCGCCGACTCGGACCAGGTGCCCGCGGAGGGTGAGCGCGGCGGGCAAGTCACCCTCATGACCGTGCACACCGCCAAGGGCCTCGAATTTCCGGTCGTGTTCGTTACCGGCATGGAGGACGGCACCTTCCCGCACCAGCGCAGCCTCGGGGACGAGAGCGAGCTGGAGGAGGAACGCCGCCTGGCGTACGTGGCCATCACGCGTGCACGCGAGCGCCTCTACCTGACGCGCGCGGCCGTGCGTAGCGCCTGGGGGACTCCGCAGGAGATGCCGCCGTCGCGATTCCTCGACGATATCCCCGCTGAGCTGCTCGACGTGCGCCGCGCCGCCACCTCGGGGGAGCGCATGCGTGCCTCCTACGGCGGATCCTACGGGTCCGGGTCGTACGGCTCAGGTTCCCACGGGCGCTCGCGCGGATCCGATGGGCGCGACCCGTGGGGCGATACCGACACGGGCGCCTTCGGGTCGGGGCGCCGGGGCGCGGCCGCCCAGCCGTCCGGCGTGCGCAAGGTGACCCGCATGGGCGTCGCCTCCGCCGCTAAGCCCGCCGACGACAAGCCGGTGCTCTCGCTCAAGGTCGGGGACCGCATCAAGCACGCGACCCTGGGGGTCGGCACCGTGACCGGCATCGAAGGGGAAGGGCCGCGCACCGTGGCTCGCATCCGCTTCGGCGTGGGCGAGAAGCGCCTCCTCGTGCGCATGGCCCCGATGGAAAAGATTTCCTAGGGTTTCCCCTCGGGGCCGGGCTGCTTGGTGTGCCCGTGGACGGCGGCCCGCCCGCGAGCTGTCCGCGCTGCGAGCTTCGCTCGGCGCGTCGGATCCTCGTGTCGCGAAAATCCCCCGTTTGGCGACGGTGAGATTGCAGTTCGAAGTGGTGTCGCGCCCAAAGTGCAGACCACCTCGGCGAAAAACGCTGAAAACGGGCTGTTATGGGCGAGGTGGTCTGCGTTTTGAGCAAAACTGTGTCGGCCATGGTGTGTTGTTCGCACGCAAGCCCTCTGTTCTGAGCGCTAACCCTCTATATCGCACGTAAACCCGCTCATTGGAGTGTGGGCTGGGGTGCCCATGCTCGCATTAGCCGGTTAACGTGTGGATTAGAGGACCCACGTGCAGGTTAGCGGGTTAACGTGCGCATGAAGGAGCCTAGGCCGCCACTTGTCGGGTTAACGTGTGCAACGAAGTGTGTCGATTCGTCACGAATTGGGCCATGTGTATACGGGAACGACATCCATGTTCGACAGTTGCCAAAGGATTCGCGGCGCGTGCCGTCATGCGGCGTTGAGAAGTGTCAGGTGGGCGGGGCACCACAAACTGTCCGCCCCAACGACGCCAACAGCCCACCTCGCAACGCAAAGCAACGTCAAAGGAAGAGAGCGCTCGGGTCAAGGCTGCAACAAGCCTTGATAATGTGCGGGAACGAGGGCATTCTCACCGGTCCCACGTTAGAATTATTGCGCTGACCACACCACGTTCAACGGAGGGAATAAGGTGGATCTTTACGAGTACCAGGCTAGGCAGATGTTCAAGGAGCACGGGGTGCCCGTGCTTGACTACCGCCTGGCGTCGACCCCCGAGGAGGCGCGTGAGGGTGCGCGCGAGCTGCTGGCGGAGGGTGCCTCCCTGCTGGTTGTCAAGGCTCAGGTGAAGACGGGTGGCCGCGGCAAAGCTGGTGGCGTCAAGCTCGCTCACACCGCCGACGAGGCCTACGAGAAGGCTGAGGCGATCCTCGGCCTCGACATTAAGGGCCACATCGTGAAGAAGGTCATGATTGCGGTTGGCGCGGACATCGCCGCCGAATACTACTTCTCGATCCTGCTGGACCGTTCGAACCGCCGCCACCTGGCGATGTGCTCGCGTGAGGGCGGCATGGACATCGAGACCCTCGCGAAGGAACGCCCCGAGGCCCTGGCTCGCGTGCCCCTCGACCCGGTTGTCGGCATCGACGCCGAGGTCGCCCGCCGTATCGCCACGGAAGCGGGCTTCGACGAGGCCACGGCGCAGGCCATCGCCCCGGTCCTCGAGACCCTGTGGACCGTCTACCGCGATGAGGACGCGACCCTGGTTGAGGTCAACCCGCTGGTCTCCAGCCCCGATGGCTCCGTGTGGGCTGTCGACGGCAAGGTGACCCTTGACGACAACGCGCGCTTCCGCCACCCTGGCCACGCCGAGCTGGTGGACGTGGCGACGCAGGATCCGCGCGAGGCCGCCGCGAAGGCAGCGGGACTCAACTACGTGCGCCTGGAAGGCCAAGTTGGTGTGATCGGTAACGGCGCGGGCCTCGTCATGTCGACGCTCGACGTGGTCGCGATGGCCGGCGAGGAGTTTGGTGGCATGAAGCCCGCGAACTTCCTGGACATCGGCGGCGGTGCCTCGGCTGAGGTCATGGCTAAGGGCCTGGACATCATCCTCGGCGATGAGCAGGTTCGTTCCGTGTTCGTCAACGTTTTCGGCGGCATTACCGCCTGTGACCAGGTCGCCCGAGGAATCATCGGCGCGCTCGAGACGCTGGGGGATGCGGCCTCCAAGCCGTTGGTCGTGCGCCTCGATGGCAACAAGGTCGAGGAAGGGCGCGCGATCCTCGAGCAGGCCGCGCACCCGCTCGTCCACATGGAAGAAACGATGGATGGGGCGGCCCGGCGCGCAGCCGAACTCGCAGCCCAGGAGCCGTCGAAGTAACGACCCGAGAACCGCAGGAGAACACCCATGACTATTTTCGTCAACTCTGACACCCGGGTCATCGTCCAGGGCATGACCGGCGCCGAGGGCCGTAAGCACACCCAGCGTATGCTCAGCGCCGGCACGGCCATCGTGGGCGGTACGAACCCGCGCAAGGCCGGCACGACCGTCACTTTCGACGTGCAGGGCTACGGCCCGGGCGCGGACAAGGTCACCGACGGCCAGGTCGAGATCCCCGTCTTCGGCACGGTCGCCGAGGCCCGCGAGGCCACCGGAGCGAACGCCTCCGTCATCTTCGTTCCTCCGGCCTTTGCGAAGGGCGCTGCCCTGGAGGCCATCGATGCGGGTATTGAGACGATTGTTCTCATCACCGAGGGCATCCCCGTCCAGGACTCGACCATCGTCGTTGAGCGTGCGCTCGAGGCGGGCGTGCGTTTGATCGGCCCGAACTGCCCCGGCATCATCTCGCCCGCGCAGGCGAACCTGGGCATCACTCCGGCGGACATCACGGGTCCGGGCCGACTCGGCCTCGTCTCGAAGTCGGGCACGCTGACCTACCAGCTCATGTACGAGCTGC
>ENA-OWND01001950-OWND01001950.1-metagenome-genome-assembly--contig:-NODE-1950-length-11748-cov-2.951680_pt1 | contig 11748 bp, 7 predicted proteins | sample MGYA00245342_ERZ651119 | MGnify/ENA primary metagenome ERZ651119 (study PRJEB26857, sample SAMEA4031756) | metagenome | biome: human; feature: oral; material: saliva | place: Philippines | collected 2014...
ACTATGCAACGGGCATGGCTGTCAATAATGATTTAAGCGTTTATGGCGGACCAAACGATATTGCTACACTGGCTTCTTTATTTGCCCGTGCAAGCTATAATTACGACGAACGCTACATGGCCGAGGTAACTTTACGTCGCGATGGTTCGAGCCGTTTTGGCCGAAATAACCACTATGCCACCTTTCCTTCGTTCTCATTAGGATGGAATGTAACAAACGAAAAGTTTATGGAGTCTACCCGTAACTGGCTTAGTAACATGAAAGTACGCTTTAGCTGGGGTAAGAATGGCAATGAAAACATAGGTAATTTCCGTTATGCCGTCTATACAGAAGGCAATCATAACGTGCTCTTTGGGCGCAATAACACCGAAATTATCGGTACACAGGCAGGCGGATTAGCTAATCCTGATTTAAAGTGGGAGGAGAGTTCGCAGGCCGATTTGGGTATCGACTTCGGCTTTTTCAATCAGGCTCTCACCTTCACTGTTGACTGGTTTAATAAAACTACCAGCGGAATGTTGATGGAAATACCTGTTCCTCAATATGTGGGATCGGCGCGACCTATCGGTAATGTCGGCAAGATGGAAAACAGTGGACTGGAGTTTGAGGCAGGCTATAAATGGCACATTGCCGATGCTCATTTCCATATCAAGGGCAATGCAGCCTATTTAAAGAACAAGGTTGTGAACTTAGGCAACGACACAGGCTACCTGAACTATGATAATTTTCAGGGTGTAGGCACCATCACCCGTGCACAAAACGGACAGCCTTTCCCTTATTTCTATGGATATAAAACGGCTGGAGTATTCCAGAATATGGATGAAGTACGTGCCTATAAAAACGCCGACGGTACGTTGATTCAGCCTAATGCCGTTCCCGGTGACGTGCGATTTGTTGACGTAAACGGCGACGGGAAGATTACTCAGGATGGTGATATGACGAAAATTGGTAAGGGAATGCCCGACTGGACTTTCGGTATCAACCTCAATGCTGACTGGCGTGGCTTCGACTTTTCGATGATGTGGCAGGGTGTTACTGGTGCCGAGGTGTTTGATGCCACACGCAGATCTGACATTTCCAAAGCCAATTTGCCGAGCTGGATGCTTGGCAGATGGACAGGAGAAGGTACGAGTAACAAGTATCCTCGCTTCTGTACGGTCGATACACATAACAACTGGCTGTCGTCCGATCTGTTTGTTTCTGACGCAAGTTACTTCCGTTTGAAGAATATTCAATTGGGTTATTCAATTCCCAGAAAACTGATTAATAAATACTATATCGACCGTCTTCGCGTGTATGTATCGGCAGAAAACCTGATTACCTTTACGAAATATCACGGCTTCGATCCCGAAATTTCTTCAGGAGGTACCTCATTAGGTGTCGACTATGGAGTTTATCCGCAGGCCCGTACCCTCATGATTGGTGTGAATGTGGGCTTCTGACATATCACAAGAAACATGTTAAAGATTAACAACGAAACAGTTATGAAAACAAAAATATTGAATAAAATAGGAATTGTGTCAGCTGTTTTTGCTGCACTTTCCCTCACCAGCTGTAAGGATTCGTTCCTCGAGGTAGAACCTGGTACAAAAACAACGCTGGAAGAATACTTCGCATCTGATGCTCATTTATACGAGTCTGTGGTTGCCTCTTACCAACCCATGCGTCTCTTTGACTGGAATGGGGCTTCATATAATCCCTTAAATATCTGCAGCGAAGTGATGGCAGACAACTTCTGGGCTGGTGGTGCCGACCTCAATGACTACTCATATTGGCACCACATGGAGGACTATAAGGCCGACCCTTTGCACACGCTGGATGGCATTTGGAAACAGTGTTATATTGGCGTTAAGAACTCAAATGACGTTCTTACTTACATCAATAATCTGGGAAATAAGCTTGACGCGTCGAAGAAAAGCCTGTTTACGGCCGAAGCTAAGGTGCTTCGCGACTTCTATTACTGCCAGCTTTGGAAGTTCTATGGCTACATACCTGTTTACATGGAGAACCTCAGGGCGCCTTATACCTGCCCGCAATATTCGCCCGACAGCGTATATAATAAGGTAATAACCGACCTTGAGAGTGCCATTTCATTGAATGCTCTGCCCATGCAATGGGACGATTCCAACCTCGGCCGCATCAGTCAGGCAACGGCTTATATGCTGTATGCCGAGATGGTGATGTACCAGAATGATGATACTCGTTATGCAAAGGCACTGCAATATATGCAGGAAATTATCAACAGCGGCAAGTATGAGCTTAATCCTAACTATGCCAACATCTGGACAAGTAACGGCGAATGGTCGAAGGAAAGCATTTTAGAGATTAACTATACCGACGGACCTAACGGCAAAAGAGCCTATGATGGTGGTGTAGGTAACGTTGGGGGGACGTGGCTTCCACGTATAATCAGTCCCGAAGGAGGCGTGTCAGCCGATGGCGTTGACAACGGATGGGGCGCTGCTCCCGTGCGTGTTGAGGCTTACAATAAGTTCAAAACCGGCGACGTTCGCCGCGATGCCACGTGCTATCAGCCTGCTGCAGGTTCTTATAAACCGCGCTATGAAGACACGGGGTTATGGCTTAACAAGTATATTGCACGCAGTGCCAACCTGCAGAATATTGCAGGAGCTACCGATGCCAACTACAATAACAACCTCCGAATATACCGTTATGCCGAAACCTTGCTGAATGCAGCCGAACTGCTTGTGCGCACGGGCGGAAGCCTTGCAGATGCACAACAGTATCTCAATATGGTGCACCATCGTGCAGGTTTAACTGATAACCGCGCGGCAAACATTGATAATATCATCAACGAAAGGGACTTAGAGTTCATGGGTGAGGGCAAACGCTACTGGGATTTAGTGCGTACAGGCAAGGCTGCGACGACGTTAGTGCCCGATGCCGACGGTTATCGCAAGAATACATGGAGCCAGAACCGTAAGTACGTTCCTATTCCACAGAGTGAAATTGACGCTGCGCAAGGTGGCCTTGTACAGCATAATTATTAAGCCCTGACAATAGAAACAATCATAAATAATTTCGTGATATGAAAACAATTTTGAAGAAAATATATGGTGGTTGCTCTGTGCTGAAGGCTGGTTTTGCCCTGACGCTTGCAGTCTTTGCATTGGCAAGCTGTTCACCTGAAGATTTTGATGGACCGGATGAAGGCGGTATTCCTTCAGTAACTGAGGCGAAAGCACACGTAGAGGTTGACCAGACAACAAACGGAGTAACCTTTTATCTCGATAACAAAGGCCAATATCCTATATGGCTTTTGCCCCAGGGAAACAATACAACCTATTCTACTGTCAACGGCCAGACGGTTATCTTTACCGTTGCCGGCGATTATAAGATTCCCTATCGCGTAGGTAACCGTAACGGCATAAGCGACGGAACCGATACGCTTACTTTCCATATCAATAACTCAATAGTTAATTTTGACCAGTACTATAACCTGTTGGCAGGAGGCTCTGAAAACAGTGGAAAGAAGAAGGAATGGCGTATTGCCAGCAGCGTTGCAGGCCATATTGCCTGCGGTCCTTATGGAACAACGGGCAATAGCTGGTATTCTGCCCAGCCCAATGAGAAAGGATCGTTCGGACTTTATGACGACCGTCTTACCTTTTCAACCGAAAAAGGCTATACCTATGACCCGGGAACGAGCGGTACCGTTTATGTAAACAAGGATGCAAGCTATGGTAACAATCCTCACTCGGGCAGCGATTACACCACTGCTGCAAGCGTGCAGACTGCTGATTATCGCTTTGAGGTGGAGGGAACATCGCTTTATCTGGTTCTGCCTGCGCACACGCTCTTTCCCTATATCTCGGCCGATGCCCAGTATAATGAGCCGCGCTTCCGTGTGGAAAACATTACAGCCACACAGCTTGATTTGGTTTATGACAATCCCAATAAGAATATTTCGTGGCACTTTATTCTTACAAGCGGACAGGAAGGCTTTCAGGGTTTCAATGCCGATAGCAACTGTAATATGTGGAAAAACTGTACATTCAATACCACCTTCTATTATGCTCCGGGGTGGTCACCGATTGCAGCTCCCGGCTTTACTGCCAATGGAAACTCGTATACCTTTAGTTTTCCACAGGCCACTACACAGCAATGGCAGGCACAATGTATGTTCCATACCGACATGACAACGAACTCATCTACCCACTACGACTTCTCTGCGAAGTTCCTTTCTACGAAGGATCATAACAGCGTTACGGTGAAATTGGTGAAGGAAGATGACGATAATGTATTCTATTTTGTAGATGTGATTAAGCTGAAGGCATACGAACCTTACGTCTTCTACAAGAGCGATATGCCTGGTATTGACATGAATAACGTAAAGCTTGTGCTTGATTTTGGCGGCAACGAGGCTGGTACCGATGTTACAGTAAGCCGTATCGATTTGCAGGAACATGCGTGCGACGGTATCGTTGCGCCTGCCGAGGATCAGGATCATACGGTATATGTGTACAACGCAACGTCAAATTTGTGGAAAACCCATGTCGACGACCGTGGTACGTCAGGCTTTACTACCCGCTACTATTACGCACCGGTATGGTCGCAAATAGCCAATCCAGCGATGACTTTCAACGCCGGAACTTTCTCGTATGTGCTGCCACAGGCCACCTCTGACCGCTGGCAGGCCCAGTGTTTTATTACTACTGATATTGCGGGCGAAGCCAATACGAAGTACGATTTCAGCTGCAAGCTCAACACTGATAAGGGTGGAACTTTCATGGTTAAGCTTACCGACACGGCTTCGGGCGACAATTTCCTGTTCGCAAAAGAGGTTACTTTGCGTCCGTATGAAGAGTATACGCTTAAGGTGCCTGCCGTTACGCTTCCCAATGGAGCTGCTGCAAGTCTTGAACTTGTGCTCGATTTCGGAGGCTGTCAGGCTGATACACATGTGTCGGCAAGCCATATTATATTACAAAAAACAGCGCTTTAACCGCTATATTTCTATTTAAACAAGAATGATTATGAAAAAAATATCATTGCTTACGCTCTTTCTTTCGCTCTTTGTGCTGGCAGCGTGTGGAGGACGTGACAACGGCGACAATGGCATATTTCAGCCTTCGAGTGAAGGCATTACGGCGAGTGTCAATGCCATTCAGGCAGCAAATACGGCCTCTTCACAAACTATCAGTGTAACCACACAGCGTGAATGGACGGCTTTTACCGATGATTCATGCAGTGGCTGGGTGACGATAACCACTAATGGTACCAACAAAAATACAGGTACGATAAGTGTAGAAATAAAGCCCAATACGGGCTATGAGGCTCGTACGGGCAACATAGTTGTGAAGTCGGGAACACGTCGTCTTTACATCCCTGTAAGGCAATCGGGGGTAGAACGTCCCGTTGAGGTTGATTCATTACGGGGGCCTGCCGGCTACCATCTGGTGTGGCATGATGAGTTTAACGGTACAACGCTCTCGCCCGACTGGACTATTGAGAACTGGGCTGCGGGCCGTGTAAACAACGAAAAGCAAATTTATCCAGGTACAGAAAGCTATGTCGGACAAAAGCTTATTGATGTAAAGGACGGCTATCTTTCTATTATCGCGCGTAAAATCAATAATCAATATTACTCCGGACGCATATATGGCAAGCGCAATACAGGCTGGAAGTATGGCTATATAGCCGCACGAATACGCGTTCCGGCGGGCAAAGGCACGTGGCCTGCTTTCTGGATGATGCCGGTAGCAGGCGGTACATGGCCTGCCACAGGCGAAATAGACATCATGGAGCACGTTGGTTTTAACCCTGATGTAGTTCATTCAACCATTCACTGTACAAAGTATAATAACGGAGGAACCGCTGTTGAGACAGCTAGTCGCAATATAGGAAATGCCACCTCTGCGTTCCATGTCTATGCCGTTGAGTGGACAGCCGAGTATATGAAATTCTATATTGACAACCAGCTTCTGCTTACCTACAACAACGAAGGTACCGTTAGCGCATGGCCTTTTAACAAGGAGTTCTACGTCATTCTGAACTTAGCCTGGGGCGGCGACTGGGGCGGCCAGCAGGGAACAGATGATAATGCCCTGCCTGCTGCGATGGACGTTGATTATGTTCGTGTTTATCAGAAGTAGGAAAGCGGATGCCGATGTATCTCTCCCATGCTGAACGCGATATGACATAATACACATAGGAAATACAAAAATTATCCATTTCATCGGGAATTTACGGCTGAAAGGTCGTCGATTCCCGATTGTTTTTTCGTGCTGTTATGGTTATATGTTTCTCCCATTGTGTTGTAACGCTGGTGTTTGGCGGTCGTCAGCAGTGTTGCTGACGACCGCCGAACGATGGGTGTGACGGCCGTCGTACGCGCTGCTGACGGCCGCCGAACAATGAGTATTGCAAAAGAAAGAGGGCAATCATGGGTAAAAAACGTTGCAACAATATGCCAGAAAGCCATGTAGATACAGGGCTGGACGGTTTTTGACAAAAAAGCGAATCATATCACAAAAAATCATTATCTTTGTGGATGGCACCAAAATATGTGTTATGCCACCGAAGTTTCTACATCTTTTTATTATTCTTTTTACTATTCATGGTTCGCTTTTTGCACATGATAACCAGCCTGATTATCTGATAAGCCAGGTTGATGAAGCCGTGAATCGTTCGGACGAATATATTGCACAAAAGGAGAAACGCATTACGTTGCTGCGTATGCAGCTCCGGCAAATACGTGATGCAGACGGAGAATATCAAACTGCTTTCAGGCTATATGAAGAGTATAAGCCGTTTATTAACGATTCGGCCATCTTTTATCTTAATCGCTGTATCGCTCTGGCTACGGCATCGGGCAATCGTGAGCGCGTTGGCTTGTGCCGCTCGTTGCTGGCTTTAAGGTGCAGCAATACGGGTATGTACAATGAGGCTTTGACCATTTTGGGGCAGGTAAATCCCGATGAAATGGGCAAAAACAGCCTTGGAACATATTATTTTGCCTATGTTCATGTATATGGTGAACTGGCTTATTATACCCATCTTGCAGGCATGCGCAGGCATTATGAGGCCGAGCAGGCACGCTATCGACGGCTTATGTTCGGCGTGTTGCCACGCTACGACAATAATCGGATGCAGGTAGAGGAGCTGACATTAATGAATGAAGGGCGGTACAAACAGTCGATGGCGGTGAACAACGAGTGGCTTAAGCGTGTACCTGAAGGTTCGCATGTGTACGCCCTTGTAGCGCTTTACCGTTATCTTGAATATAAGAATGTGGGCGACTCTGTGCGCATGATGCAGTGGCTTGCGCGCTCTGTTCTGGCCGATATACGCAACGGTGTGCTCGACCAGGGGTCGATGTGGGAGATGGCTAACCAGCTGATGGTGCATGGAGATGTAGACAGAGCCTACCGCTATATCAGCTTTACGAGCGACTGTGCCGGCCGTTTTGGATCGCGACAGCGTTTGTCACAAATATCGCCACTGTTGTCAACTATCGCCAATCAGTATAAAGCTGAAAGCGAAAAGAATTACCATCGGCTGATGATAGCGTTGGGAATACTTACGGTGTTCATGCTGCTGGTTCTTATTCTATATTATTATACCAACCGGCAAAGGCAGCATTTGGCCGAGGTTCGTGACAGTTTAAAGCAGAGTAACTGCCAGCTTTCGGAACTGAATCAGCAACTTCTGCATCTCAATGAGCAGCTTGTTGAAAGCAATGCACAGCTTACTGATGCCAACCGTGTGAAAGAAGAGTATGTGGGTCGTTTCATGCGCATGTGCTCAGTATATGTTGACAGGCTTGACGGTATGCGCAAACGTGTGAGCCGTTTGGTGAAAACGAAGAGATGTGATGAGCTGAACGAGCTGGTGAAAACGGACAGTTCGAAAGAACAGGAGCTTGACGAACTGTATGTAAACTTTGATAAAGCCTTTCTCCATCTGTTCCCGAACTTCGTAGATTGTTTCAATGAGCTTCTGCGTCCTGATGAGCAAGTGCAGCTTAGTACAGCAGAAAGGCTCAATACTACTGTAAGAATTTTTGCACTGATACGTCTTGGAATAGACGACAGTAGCAAGATAGCCGAGTTTCTTCACTATTCGGTTAATACCATTTATAATTACAGAGCACGCGTGAAAAACGGCGCAAAGGTTGACCGTGACACTTTTGAGGAGCGGGTAAAAGCCATAGGAACGCGGACGTTTCAATCGTAAAGCAATGAAATCTCAATGGTAACATGGTATGATTTAAACCATAAAACAGTATTATTCAATGTATAAAAGAGAAATGAAATTGTTTAAAAAACTAATGGCCATCGTGTTATTCACATGTGGTTTACCACTAACGGTCATGGCCCAGCAAGCTATTTTTGACCGTAATTCCATGGTTTCTCCCCGTATAAATGCGGATGGAACAGTAACTTTTACCTTGTATGCACCCCAGGCTAAGCGGGTGCAGGTTACAAGCGACTGCCTCCCTCCTGATACCTTTCTTGTGAAAGGTAAGGTTAATTTGCGTGACGGTGTGCGTGATATGCAGCGTACAGGCGATACCTGGACATTTACAACGCAACAGCTAAAGCCCGAATTTTACTATTATTGGTACACAGTTGACGGTGTGAAAACGAACGATCCGATGAACGTTTTTAAGGTGCGCGACGTGGCAAATACCATGGATTATTTCCTCATTGGCGAATCATCGTCTAATCCTTACATCGTTGGCGACGTGCCTCATGGCTCAGTTTCGTGCGTGTGGTATCCGTCAAAGCTGGCCGGTTTCAGCCGTCGCATGACGGTTTATACACCTGCAGGCTACGAAAACGGGAAACAAAAGTACCCCGTTCTTTACCTGCTTCACGGTATGGGAGGCGATGAAGAGGCGTGGATAGCAACGGGACGTGCTGCCGAAATTTTTGATAACCTGATTGCTTCAGGGAAGGCTGTGCCAATGATAGTGGTGATGCCTAACGGTAATATTTCGCAACAGGCGGCGCCTGGAGAGGCTCCAGGACTTTCGAAACAGCCGTCGTTTAACCTGCCTAAAACCATGGAGGGAAGCTTTGAAGAGGCTTTTCCTGAGATTAAAGAGTTTATAGAGGTCCATTATCGTACCATAAACGACAAGTCGCATCGTGCTATTGCCGGCCTCTCTATGGGTGGATTCCACAGCCAAGTAATATCAGCTAATCACCCCGATTGGTTTAAATACGTGGGTCTTTTTTCAGCAGCCATAGTAGATGGACAGCGTCAAAAGAGCAATTTAAAGATGTATGGTCATTTTGATGACAAGCTTAGGAAGCAGTTTGCAGATAAGAATTTGTATTACTGGATGGCCATAGGTCGCACCGATTTCCTTTATGACATGAATAAGACTTATCGTAACGGGCTCGATAAAATGGGCTGTAAATACACTTATATGGAAACCGACGGCGGCCACATATGGCGTAACTGGCGCGTGTATCTTACCGAATTTACGCAGAAATTGTTCAAATAGCAGATTTGAAAAACCTATAAGGTCGTATTAAAATCGCGGTGAAAACGGCATAAAATGTGGGTAAAACTTACCCGATACAAGAAAAAAGGCAGGGAGAAATGTGCGTTTACAGCCATTTCTCCCTGCCTTTTTCAGATGATATGATAAAATAAAAGTCTTATTTTTTCGCTGGTTCTTCCTTCTTTGGTAAGGGTTCTTTCAATAGCAGGAGGCCGTTGAAGCTGAAGTCGGACGGCTCATTGTTGGTGAGTGTAAGCGATAACGACTCTACAATAAGGGCGTTACCATTATATAAAATGGGTTGACTGGCCTTGTTGTCTCTATTCATTTTACGGAGTGTTTTCATCGGAATTACCATGCGAACAGGTTGCTTAAAGCCTTGCGTTTTAAGTGGAATATCAACGATTAACTGGCCATCTTTCAACGTCGTAGTGGCGGTATCGATATTGACTGGCACCATAGTTGCATAACTTTTTATGTCGCAAGCATGGAAGTTGTCATCATAAACACTGAGATCTTCGGTTTGTACGGTGTCTGCATCCGCGTAGTCATATCTTCTGCCATAAGCGGTAGAGTCGAGAATATCCGACACATCATCTTCGTTATAATAGGATGAAATATATGACAATTGCGCTAATACCCTTTGCATCTCTGGTGCTTTTGATTTGAAAAGCTGGTCATATTCGCGTTCGTTCAGCGGCAGTTTCTTTCCCTTTAGTGCCGTGCGAATATCATGTTTTATCCATACTTTTGCCAGGTTGCTGTAATTTTGTGGTCCTACTGACGTCAGAAGCAGTATGGTTGCAAACGATACAGGAATCCAGATAACACGACTACCCTTGCACTTTACCAGCCAGAGGCACACGCCGTAACACCATATATTGAACGTCAAAACGTATAAACGAGGCATCGTTACTCCATAATCAGAGAAGCGTTTTACGATGCCAACGGTCATCAATATAAGCAATGGGAGTGTGAGAATAGGCAACCATCGTGCAACGAGCTTGTCGAAACGATGTCCCTCTTCAAAGCGTGTGGGATAGAGACAAAAGAGTATTGCAATAGTCCCTGCCATTAAAGCGGTGACTAAATACGATACCATGCCTTCGGGAAGCTCCCATGTAAAAACAATCTTAAATAAATAAACGTACAGCGTTATAAGGTATGCGCCAACTAAAGGCATAAATAAAAAGTGCAGCAAACCACCAAGGAAGCGCGGCATTTTAATTGTGCGTTCGTCGTTCGGAGTAAGCGATGGTAACATCTGAAGCCAAACAACGGGACAAATAAACATATAACAGACGATGATAATATCTAATGTTATCTCAGAATAAAAGCTGATACCGAACAAGGTTTCAACCCCAATCAAGAGCAGTTGTAAGCCTCCAAAGAAGATGCCTGCACCAAGACCTGCTACAACTGCTGCAATAATGGCTCCCATGATAAGGCGCCAAAACTCGCGGTCGTCTTTAGAATGACGGAACGCTAACGTCGCCGTTACAGCTATAATAGTGGCTATGAGCGTGCCGAGCATGATGTTATTGGTTATAGAAAACGGTATGAAGTAAGCCGTTATACTACAGAATGCCAACCACGCTACATATATAAGGGGCGCAACAAAACGATTTAAAGGTTTGGTGGGATTGGCCTCGCGGTCGAGCGTAAAGGCCGTAACAAGCAATGCTGCAGAGGGGAAATAGTAGGCGATAAAGAACTCAAGCCTTTGTAAATTAAGCTTGCCATAGCCGTATTTTCGCTCTAAATGGTGCATAATGATGGCACCAACGGCCCAGCAAAACAGCAGAAGGATGGCCAGTGGAAAGCGTCGGCAGCCTTTGATAAAGCTGTCAACCATTCGTTTAAACAGGTTTTTCTTTTGTGAATTTGGTAAGTCCATAAAGCAAATAAATATGTGATTATTTAGTGTTATAACGCAAATATCCGTACGATATTGATTTTGTCACCGGTCTTTTTTCGTACCGTTCCTTGCCTTTATTGATATAAAGAGGCATCTTCTGTTATACAGAGAAGTATGCTTCATGGTGTAAGGATGTATGTTTTATCGTGTGAAAAGGTATATTTTATTGTATGATGAAGTATGTTTTGTTGTGTGAAGAGGCATGTCTTATTATATTAAGGTATATTTTCCCTTATATAATATTGTCTGTTTTGTTGTGCCAAGGCATCAGTTCTTTTATATTAGGGTACACAAAGCACGATGAAGCGTTATTACTTGTATTTTGTAATTGCAAAGATAATATGATGTAGTT
>ENA-OWND01001955-OWND01001955.1-metagenome-genome-assembly--contig:-NODE-1955-length-11718-cov-7.842236_pt1 | contig 11718 bp, 12 predicted proteins | sample MGYA00245342_ERZ651119 | MGnify/ENA primary metagenome ERZ651119 (study PRJEB26857, sample SAMEA4031756) | metagenome | biome: human; feature: oral; material: saliva | place: Philippines | collected 2014...
ACTGCAAAAGTACAATTTCAAATCGTCGCACCATAGAATTCTCTTGCAAAAGACTCTATTTCAATTAATTCAAAGAACTATTAGTCATCTTTAACGGGACAGTAGTGAATTCGTATATGTTTTTCGGATTGTTAAAAAGCAAGAATCCCCGCCTCTCAAGGAGAGACGGGGAAACCTGTGTTTGTTTGGAATAAGTGTTTACTTATTGATTATGCTTCGGTAGCAGGGATAACTGATACGACGCTCTTGTCGTACTTACCCTTATGGAACTCTACAGTACCATCAATGAGTGCGTAAAGAGTATCGTCTTTACCCTGAGCAACACCGTTGCCTGGGAAGTGCTTGTTACCACGCTGACGAACTATGATGTTACCTGCGACAACCTTCTGACCGCCCCAAATTTTTACACCAAGTCGCTGTGAAGCTGATTCGCGGCCGTTCTTAGAACTACCAACACCTTTTTTATGTGCCATGCTTAATTCCTCCTTAACCGATTACTGATTTAACAACTACCTGTGTGAACTGCTCACGGTGACCGTTACGCTTACGCTCGTCCTTACGACGCTTCATCTTGAAAACGATGACTTTGTCGCCCTTAACGAGTGGGTTCACTACCTCAACTAAAACTTTTGCACCTTCTACAGTAGGCGCACCAACTGCGATTGCACCGTTGTTATCAACGAGCAATACTTTGTCAAACTCAAGAGTCTGACCAGCCTCAGCGTTCTGAACATGGTGGATAAAGAGTTTCTGACCCTCTTTTACCTTGAACTGCTGACCTTTCATGTCTACAATTGCGTACATTTCTATAAATATAGCGTTATTTCTGGCAGGCGTGCAACCTCATATATTGCCACTTGTTCGAGCCTGAACAGAACAAATCGAATGCAAAATTAATACTTTTCTTTGATATAATAGTCTCATTGTATCTTTAGATATAAAAGATTTAATATAATTTAAAGGTTTGGCGTGGTGGCAGAATCGATATCAGGTGTTTGTCAAAGTAATTTATTAATAAATTCTTTGCTGTGGTATGGGATTGTGAAAAAAAAGTTGTACTTTTGCGCTAAAATTATGGTATAACGAAGAAAACGAGGCTATATGGGCATTTTTGGATTGTTTAATAAAAAGAAGAAAGAAACTCTCGACAAGGGTCTTGAAAAAACAAAAACGAGTGTTTTTGATAAGATCTCACGAGCTGTTGCAGGAAAATCCACCATCGATGATGATGTGTTGGATAATCTTGAGGAGATTCTAATCACCAGTGATGTCGGTGTAGATACTACATTGAAAATTATTGAACGTATAGAAGAACGTGTGGCACGTGATAAATATGTGTCAACATCTGAGCTTAATGGAATTCTTCGTGAAGAGATTACTGCACTGCTCGCTGAAAATAATTCAGTAGATAACGATAATTGGGATATTCCTGAAGGTCATATACCCTATGTTATTTTGGTTGTTGGCGTAAATGGAGTAGGCAAGACCACAACAATTGGAAAACTTGCTTATCAGTTTAAACAGGCAGGAAAGAAAGTATACCTTGGTGCTGCCGATACTTTCCGCGCGGCAGCGGTAGAGCAGCTTTGTATTTGGGGCGAACGCGTAGGTGTGCCAGTGGTGAAACAACAGATGGGGTCAGACCCGGCTTCTGTTGCATTCGATACAATTTCTTCTGCCAAGGCTAACGGTGCTGATGTCGTGATTATTGATACCGCGGGTCGTCTGCACAACAAAGTAGGACTAATGAATGAGCTGAAAAAAATCAAGGACGTCATGTCTAAAGTAGTACCTACCGCGCCAGATGAAGTAATGCTCGTTGTTGATGCTGCAACAGGTCAGAATGCCTTTGAACAGGCAAAACAGTTCTCGGCAGCCACACAGATAACATCTCTCGCCGTTACAAAACTTGATGGCACAGCTAAGGGTGGCGTCGTAATCGGTATTTCTGATCAGATGAAGGTGCCGGTGAAGTATATCGGATTGGGTGAGCATATGGAAGATCTGCAACTGTTCAACCGTAGCGAATTTGTTAATTCTCTTTTCGGATAAGAAAAATATAAAATACAGATATCAATCAAATTGAAAAAAGGACAGATTGACATAATAACAATGGGATGTTCTAAGAACCTTGTAGATAGCGAGGCTCTTACACGTCTGTTGCTGAAGAAAGGTTATCGTTGCAACTTTGATCCTAAACGTCCACAAGGAGAGTATGTAGTCGTAAATACTTGCGGATTCATAGAGGATGCCAAGCAAGAGAGTATTGATACAATCCTCGAACTCATAGAACAAAAAAACTCAGGAAAGATAGGTTATTTGTATGTGATGGGATGTCTGTCGCAGCGCTATCTCAACCAACTGGAAGAAGAGATTCCAGAGGTGGATAAATATTTTGGAAAGTTCAATTTCCGCAAAATGGCGGAAGAACTGCCACAGTTAGGCACGGCTTGTGAGACTACCACAAGAATGCTCCACCGCAGTACGCCAAAGCACTATGCCTATTTGAAGATATCTGAGGGATGCGACCGTCATTGCGCTTATTGCGCAATACCAATTATTACAGGAAGACATCAAAGCCGTCCGAAAGAAGAAATTATTGACGAAGTGCGAGACATGGTTAATGAGGGCGTTAAAGAAATACAGATTATAGCTCAGGAGTTGACATATTACGGAATAGATCTTTACGGTAGACGCCATATAGCAGATCTTATCTCAGATATTGCTGATATCCCTGGCGTGGAATGGATACGTCTTCATTATGCATATCCAAATCAATTCCCGATGGAACTACTTGATGTTATCCGCGAGAAGAAAAATGTATGTAAGTATCTTGACATAGCTCTGCAACATATCAGTGACAATATGCTCAACGCAATGCATCGTAACGTAAGCAAACAAGAGACCATTGATCTTGTGAAGAAGATACGTGAGGCTGTGCCTGGCATTCATCTCCGCACTACTCTTATGGTGGGATTCCCAGGTGAGACGGATAAGGATTTCGAAGAGCTCATGGATTTTGTGCGTGAAACACGTTTCGAACGTATGGGAGCTTTTACTTATTCAGAAGAAGAAGGAACTTTTGGCGCAGAGCATTATGAGGATAACGTACCTCAAAATATAAAGGAGCGACGATTAGATAGATTAATGGCTCTTCAGCAGGAGATAAGTGCAGAGGTAGAGGCAGAGAAAGTAGGTAAGACCATGAAGGTCATCATTGACCGTAAGGAAGGTGATTATTATATTGGACGTACAGAATATTGTTCTCCCGAAGTTGACCCCGAGGTGCTTATTCCTGCAAAAAAACGTCTTCTCACAGGACATTTCTATAATGTTCATATTACAGATAGTGAAGAGTTTGATTTATATGGTGAGATAGTATAATGATAGCCTTATTCTAATGAACAATAAAGAATTTATAACGGAACTGGCGCAACGTACAAGTCAGACACAGCAGGCAACCCAGAATATGGTACTTGCTGTTATGGAACAACTTATAACGCAAGTTGAGGAAAATGAATCTCTTCAGGTTCCACAGTTCGGTACATTCGAGGTTAAGAAACGTTTGGAACGTATTCTTATGAATCCGAATACAGGTAAGAAGATGCTTGTGCCACCAAAGCTTGTACTTGGTTTCAAACCGGTTGCGTCATTTAAGGAGCGATTGCAGAAAGGAGGTATTGTAGATGAGCAAGTTGAATAAGCTGAGTCTTTGTCTGACAGATAAATTTCCACTATCTGATGTTGATTCAGATAATTTTGTCAGTACTCTATTTACAATCATTCGCGAACGATTGGAAAGTGATCGCCTGGTTAAGGTCAAAGGTCTTGGTACATTTAAACTGACTGAGATGAACGCCCGTGACAGTGTAGACATTAATACAGGTGAACGCATTAGAATTGAGGGACGATATAAACTTAGTTTCACTCCGGAAAATGCTGTCCGCGATAGAATAAACTCTCCTTTTGCATCTTTTGAATCAGTGGATTTAGATGATGAAAATATTGATTTCGCTTCTATTGATGAAAAATATTACGCTAAGGAAAGTATTAATCCTATCATTGCGAATGCTGTTGAGGTAGAGAGCGTTGAAGAAAAATTGCTTGTAGTTCCCGTTCACCTGTCTTTTACGGAAAAAACTGATACAGATAATAAGAAATCTACTGACGAAATTACGGAAAAACCTATTATTGAACAAAATGACGAAGGGGCTGACATTCGTAACAATACAGTAGTTGTAGAGCAATCGGTTATTCATGAGAACACAGAATCATGTATAGCAGAACAAACATCGCAACCTGAAGGTGATAAAATACTCGAACCAGAGACAGTGCCACATAACACTCATTGTGAGGTTCTGATTAAGGATGACATTGACTACAGTAAGAAAATCCTCACGACACTTCGTTGGATTCTTGCTCTTGTTATTGTGGTTCTTGCTTGTGTCGGAGCTTATTTTATTTATGATATAGGGCGTGATAATGGTACAAAGGCATACTATAAGCATAATAGTTCTGTTGAAAGTCGCAAGGAGAAAATACCAAATAATAATCCAGTTGACGTTGAAAAAACAGATATTGCATCAGTGTCTGACAAGTCATTAGAGAAACCACAACAAAAGGCAGAGGTTAATTCTGACAAAAAAACAGTTGACGAAAACAGTGCTGCAACGAATCCTAATGATATATATAATAAGGACGCACGTGTACGCACTGGTGCATATAATATTATTGGACTTGACCAGATGGTCACAGTACGTGCAGGTCAAACACTCAAAGGTATAAGTAAGGCATATTTCGGCGAAGGAATGGAATGCTATATTGAGGCATATAATGGAGTGACCTCTGTTAAAGAAGGCGATACACTCCGTATTCCAAAGCTACAGTTGAAGAAAAAGAGTAAGAAGAAATAAAACAGTACCCCGGTCTGTCGCTGGTCCTTTGTGACGAGAGGAAAGTCCGGGCAGCAAGGATACTCCACTCCCTAATATAGGAGCTATTGGTGACAGTAGGTGTTGAAAGAAGAAAAGAACCGCGTGTCATTGTTTTCACATTGATGCGTAAGGGTGAGAAGGTGGTGTAAGAGACCACCAGCGGTATGGTGACATATCGGCTGTTTCTGCTGGAGGCTGCAAGTTCGCGTATACCATTGATTGAGGGTCGTCCGCCCGAGTTTCCTTGTTTGGAATGCGATGGAGGGTAGAACGCTAGAGCTATGGGGTAACTCATAGAGTAGATAAATGACAGACGCTCTTCTTTTGTAAGAGTACAGAACCCGGCTTATAGGGGTACTGTTTTTATTTGAATATCATTTTCACTATTTGAATGAAGGAAGCAGTAAAAAAGCTATTGGAACATGCTATAATGAAGAAGTTGGTTTTTGCAATTGAGTTCTTCACTACAAAACGTGTTATAACGGCAGCTTCGGCACTTACATATAGTACTATATTATCTTTTGTACCTATATGTGCCGTTGTTTTTGCCATTGCCAGAGGATTTGGTTTTACTAAATATATAGAAGAGTGGTTTCGCAATCTCCTTTCAAGCCAGCCACAGGCGGCAGAACTTCTTATTGGCTTTGTCAACAGTTATCTTGAGCATGCAAAGAGTGGTATCATTCTTGGTATCGGTCTTGTCTTCATGCTATACACCGTTGTGATGCTTACGCGCAATGTAGAACAGACATTCAATGATATATGGCATGTATCAGACAGAAAAGACATTATGCAGACGTTTACGGACTATTTGGCTATTTTCTTCCTTTCTCCAATAGTCATCATCATAATGTCAGGTATATCACTCTTTGTCACAAGAATGGTATCTCAAAGTGGTTGGGATGAACTTCTCGGTCCGGCTATGCAATTTGTAGTAGAGTTCGTCCCATTCGTACTTATGTGGTTTGTTTTCACTGCTTTATATGTTTTCATGCCGAATACTAATGTGAAATTGAGATTTGCCATTATTCCTGCTTTTCTTGCATCTGTAGCGATGTATCTGCTGCAATGGTTTTATATCAATGCACAGATGTTCATATCCAGCTATAATGCAATATACGGTTCATTTGCCGCACTTCCACTATTTATGTTATGGGTTCAGTTGTCGTGGACAATATGTCTTTTTGGAGCAGAGTTATGCTATACGAATCAGAATCTGGAAGACTTCGTTTTTGCTAATGGTGCTTCAGAGATTAGTCATCGGCATAAGCTATTATTGACGATTGTGTTATTAAGTAAGATTTGCCGGCGTTTCGCAGAAGGAGGAAAAGCATATTCGGCAACAGAACTTAAAGTTGATACAGGTATTCCGCTAAGTATAACGCGCGATCTTTTATATAATCTTGTCACAGTGGATCTTCTTACGGAAATTGTGGGTAAGAACAATTCCCTTGAGACACAGTTTCAGCCTGCTAAGGCACTTGAAATGATAACTGTAGGAGATGTTATAGACCGCATTGAGTCTAACGGAGTTTTAAAAATACCTATTGATTTGAACGAACAATTCAATAACGACTCACTAATCCAAAAGATTAAGAATCTTAGAAAGCGTTATATCGCCGACTTAGGTGAGATCTCACTGAAAGACTTCTAAAAAATCGCAAAAAGTGCGTGATATTTTTGGTTAGGTAGTTAATTTAATGTAACTTTGCATGAAATAAAATGATATTTGATGCAGATTTATATTTCCTGCTTATAAGAAGATAAAAGGAAAAGATATTATTTTGTATTCCTAAATATTTAAGTTTAAAATGATTTACACAAAAGAAATTAACGACATGTGTGTCGTTGCCAAAGGACCTAACCATGGTCCTGCTCCTATTCCGGAAGAGGGAAAGTGGGTTCAGGCAAAAGAAATCAATGACATCAACGGTCTTACTCACGGTGTGGGTTGGTGTGCTCCTCAACAGGGTGCATGTAAGCTTACTCTCAATGTTAAGGAAGGTATCATAGAGGAAGCCCTTGTAGAGACTATCGGTTGTTCTGGTATGACTCACTCTGCAGCAATGGCTTCAGAAATTCTTCCCGGCAAGACAATACTCGAGGCTTTGAATACAGACCTTGTCTGTGATGCAATCAACACAGCAATGCGTGAGCTCTTCCTTCAGATTGTTTACGGTCGTACACAGAGTGCATTCTCTGAGGGTGGTCTTGCAATTGGGGCAGGTCTTGAGGACCTTGGAAAGGGTCTTATCTCACAGACAGGTACTCTTTATGGCACAAAAGTGAAAGGTACTCGTTACCTCCAGCTTACCGAGGGTTACATTACAAAGATGTATCTTGACAAAGATGATCAGGTTTGTGGCTACGAGTTTGTTCACATGGGCAAATTCATGGATGCAATAAAGAAGGGCGTTGATGCAAACGAAGCTCTTAAAAGTGTGACAGGTACATACGGCCGTACTAAGGAAGAAGACGGTGCTGTTAAGTTTATTGACCCACGTAAACAATAAGGAGGATAGAATATGATTCGCGAAGTTAAGTTTGAATCTCAGGATCGCCGTATGGCTCAGATCCTTGCTTGCTTGAACAAGCACAATATCGCTTCTATCGAAGAGGCTAATCAGATTTGCGACGCAGCAGGTCTTGATCCATATATGACATGTGAGGAAACTCAGATGATCTGTTTTGAGAATGCGAAGTGGGCTTATGTTGTAGGTACTGCCATTGCACTTAAGGAGAAGGCAAAGAACGCTGTAGAGGCTGCAAATTATATAGGAGAGGGTCTCCAGTCATTCTGTATCCCCGGCTCTGTTGCTGATGACCGTAAGGTAGGTATCGGCCATGGCGAGCTTGCTGCACGTCTGCTTTCCGATGACACAAAGTGTTTCGCATTCCTCGCAGGGCATGAATCATTTGCTGCAGCAGAGGGTGCGATAAAGATTGCTCAGATGGCTAACAAGTCAAGACCGGCAGACAAACCTCTCCGTTGCATTCTCAACGGCCTTGGCAAGGATGCTGCTATGATCATAAGCCGTATTAATGGCTTTACATACGTACAGACAAAGTTTGACTATTACACCGGCGAGCTAAACATTGTAAACAAGACAGCTTATTCTAACGGTCCGCGCGCTGCAGTCAACTGCTATGGCGCTGACGATGTACGTGAAGGTGTCGCTATTATGTGGCACGAGGATGTTGACGTATCAATTACAGGTAACTCAACAAATCCAACACGTTTCCAGCATCCGACAGCCGGTACATACAAGAAAGAACGCACACGTGCCGGCAAGCCTTACTTCTCAGTAGCTTCTGGTGGTGGTACAGGTCGTACACTGCATCCAGACAATATGGCTGCAGGTCCTGCCTCTTATGGTATGACAGATACTCTTGGTCGTATGCACTCTGATGCTCAGTTTGCAGGTTCATCATCTGTACCTGCACATGTAGAGATGATGGGCTTCCTCGGCATTGGTAACAATCCAATGGTAGGCTGCTCTGTGGCATGTGCCGTAAACGTTGACCTTGCACTTAACAAGTAAGTTAAGTCATTTACATATTAATACATGCGGGCAGGGAAAGTCTTCCCTGTCCGCATTTTTGTTGGGTTGTATGATTTTCTTATCCCGAACTAGAGAAAACAAGTAATATCTGAATAGATGATTAACTGCCATTCGCAATAGAAACATTTTCGAGCGAAAACACATATTTCTTCGTTTTTATTTTTGTAGTATTGATATTTATATTAAATTTGCAGTACATTAATATAAAACTTAATTCTATGAAAGTTCATGAGTATCAAGCAAAGGATTTCTTTGCCAAGTATGGACTGCCTGTTGATAGTCCTGTTCTCTGTCACACCGTTGAAGAAGCGTTAGACGCTTATCGCAAACTTGGATTGGAGAAGGTTGTCGTTAAAGCACAGGTTCATACTGGCGGTCGTGGTAAGGCTGGCGGTGTAAAGGTTGCATCGTCAGAAGAAGAAGTGCGTCTGCATGCAGGCAACATTCTCGGTATGGATATTAAAGGATTCACCGTTGATCGTATTCTTCTGACAGAGGCTGTAGATATTGCAGCAGAATACTATGTAAGTATCCTTGTTGACCGTCGCACAAAGTCACCTATCTTAATGATGAGCCGTGAGGGCGGTATGGAAATCGAGAAGGTTGCAAAAGAAACACCTGAGAAAATTATCAAGATTGAAATAGATCCTTTGGTTGGTCTGCCTGTATATAAAGCCCGTGAGGCAGCATTCCATCTTTTTGACGATATGGCACAAGTAAAGCAAGCCATACCTTTGTTTCAAAACCTATACAGAATGTTTGTTGAGACAGATGCCTCTTTAGCAGAAATCAATCCGTTAGTTGTCACAAGAGACGGACAACTGAAGGCTATTGACGCAAAGATGACATTTGACGATAATGCTCTGTTCCGTCATCCTGATGTAGCAGCACTTAATGAACCTACAGAAGAAGAGAAAAAAGAACTCTCTGCCAAGGAGAAAGGATTCAGTTATGTAAACCTTGGCGGCAGCATAGGATGTATGGTTAATGGTGCCGGACTTGCAATGGCAACGATGGATATGATCAAGTTATATGGTGGCAGTCCTGCCAACTTCCTTGATATTGGTGGTAGCTCCAATCCACAGAAAATCGTTGAGGCTATGAAACTGCTATTGAGCGACAGCCATGTTAAAGTCGTCCTGATCAATATATTCGGTGGTATAACCCGTTGCGATGATGTGGCAAAGGGACTTATAGAAGCTTTCAAGCAAATTGATACAGTTGTTCCTATTGTGATCCGTCTTACCGGCACAAACGAGACTGAGGGACGTGCTTTGCTTGAGGGTACGAAGTTTATCGTTGGCACTACTATGGCTGATGCCGGTCATAAAGCTGTCGATATGGTCTCACGTCTTTAATTTTTAGGAAAGAGTAAAGAATAATATTGTCAATGGCTAAATTTTGAATTAGAAAATGAGTATTTTAGTTAATAAAGATTCAAAAGTAATCGTACAGGGTATTACCGGACGTGACGGTAGTTTTCATGCATCAAAGATGAAGCAGTATGGCACCAATGTCGTAGGTGGAACTTCTCCGGGCAAAGCTGGACAGGAGGTTGACGGTATTCCTGTTTTCAATACAGTCAGGGATGCTGTTACATCAACAGGGGCAAACACCTCTATCATCTTCGTACCTGCAGCATTTGCAAAGGATGCAATGCTTGAGGCTGCAGATGGAGGAATAAAGCTTATAGTATGTATTACAGAGGGAGTACCTGTAGAAGATGCCGTATATGCACATCGTTATATCAAGACAAAGGGAGCAAACCTGATTGGTCCGAACTGTCCCGGGCTAATCTCTCCTGAAGGGGCACTCGTTGGCATTATGCCTACCAATATCTTCAAGAAGGGTGGCACTGGTGTCATCAGCCGAAGCGGCACACTGACATACGAAGTGGTGTACAATCTCACACAGGCAGGAATGGGACAATCTACCGCAGTAGGTGTAGGTGGCGACCCTGTCGTTGGTCTTTATTTTGAGGACCTTTTGCGTATGTTCCAGGATGACCCTGAAACAGACAGTATCGCACTTATCGGCGAGATTGGCGGTGATGCAGAGGAGCGCGCTGCACAATACATCAAGGAGCATGTCACTAAACCAGTGGCAGTGTTCATCTCCGGTCGTCAGGCACCTCCGGGAAAACAGATGGGACATGCAGGAGCAATTATCTCAAGTACATCAGGTTCTGCAGAAGGCAAGGTGGCTGCATTTGAAGCCGTTGGCGTGCCTGTGGCAGACGAGACAAGCCAGATACCTGAGATGCTGCGTGCACAGATGAAAAAATAAAACATAAATATTAAATCATAATAGTGAAGGCGAGTAGGGGATTAAAGGTTCTCTGCCCGCTTTCCTTGTTTATAATTGCATTGGTATTTTTTAATTGAGTAAATTCGTAAGTAATTATTGATGTCCAATAAACAAATTATAGCGATGAATCGAGTATGATGAAAACGCAGTGAACACGATTTATCACGCTTATGAAATCCTCTAGGAAACAGGCAATCCGGTAAGCGTAGGGACGTGATTTATCACGTTCCGTCTGTTGCACTGGATTCATTTCGTGACGTTGGAGCGATTGTTTGTTTTCATGGAGAGAGGCGGAACGTGATAAATCACGCCCCTGCGCCTGCCGGCAAATGCCGACACTTTCTCGATTATTAAAAGACACAAAACTATAAGAAATGTTTTTAGTAACGCTCACTATTTGAAACAAAAAGTAAGTCCCTATTGGCTATACATGCCTGTAGTGCCGATAAATAAAGGCTTACAGAACTTTCATTCAGTTTTTACCGGATACCAAGAATCAAGGAATAATTATAAGATATAGATTTGTAAATAATATTCAAGTAGAGTTTTTGCGACCACAAAGATATTCATTAAAAAACCTTTGTTGTGATGCATTGATTTTCAAGTGTTTAGTCATTGTGTCGTTTCTTGTGTCAAGAACCGCCGTTTCTTGACACTAAAAAGGGCGTTTCTTGAATGAAGAAACGGTGGTTTCAGACGTTAGAAACGATGAAATTAGAAATACCTTCTGTTGATGTAAAGATTATTTCATAATTGTTCTTTTGCGTCGATTTTTTTTTTCTCTTTGAGTTTCTGCCTTTTCCAATAGACGTGGCTAATGTGAAATCAAATGACCGATGCAAGTTCCAAAACGAAGTGTAATAAAAGAGTGTCCCTCTCCGAGAGATGCAGACGTTCTCGAAGCGTAGCGAGAG
>ENA-OWND01001957-OWND01001957.1-metagenome-genome-assembly--contig:-NODE-1957-length-11711-cov-5.887268_pt1 | contig 11711 bp, 21 predicted proteins | sample MGYA00245342_ERZ651119 | MGnify/ENA primary metagenome ERZ651119 (study PRJEB26857, sample SAMEA4031756) | metagenome | biome: human; feature: oral; material: saliva | place: Philippines | collected 2014...
AGAATGCGCGTCTGATTGACCCAGTCCTGATCACTGCCCAATACTCCGTGCAGTAACACCAACGCTTTGTACGGACCTTCCGAGAGATACTGATTATTAAAGTCCACCGCATCGCTAGGCAAGTAGACTGACAGCGGGATGGTTCTCATTAATGTTTTTGAAAAAAATGAAACGTGTAAAAGTGCCATATGACGCCTCCGTTAAATTATTATTTTTTTAAATATCGATTCACTACCGTCACTAACCCAAAGATAAAAGTGAATTTAACGACGGATTTTTGCCACGACTCCCATTGCTCAAACCCAAAGAAATCATTCATGATGAGGATAAAAGCAATAGTGGCTACCATGCCAAGCAAAAAGACAGCCCATCCGCGATTCATCTTCTTGAGCTGTTCTGGATTATCCCGATTCACCCAAGTATAAAAAGCAAGCCCGACAACGATCGCACTCACAATAAATAGCACGATATCTTGACGAAATAGTAGCTGATAGATGGCATTCACGCCATTGATGATTCCTAACGCAACAATTCCAATGTCTCTAACTTTTTGACTCATTTCCAACAACCCCTCTCCCTAAAAACGGATTCCTGAACTCATCTATATTATACTGCTCCACCAGCGTTTTTACTATACGTGCAAGCAAAAAAAGAACCCAGCATCACTGCTAGGTTCGGGTGATTTAATTAATATTTGTGGCACATCACGGATTACTGTTTCAAGAACTTATCTAACTCTTCATAAGTAAACCCACCACCAAATTCATACTTTCCGTCTTTTTTTATAATCGTGAATTTCATTCTCAAGTTTTCATCCCCATTAATCAAAAGCTCAGAATCAAGGCCCCTATCATGTACAGATGGCATTTTATCAACATTAACCTTGTAAGAACGAATTTTCCCATTCTCGGTAAGTGCCTGCGGATCCAGTTTTAGAAGCTCCTCTTTTATCAAAGCTACTATTTCTGGCCTCTTCATTTCTTCGTCCCTAAGATAATCATCTGCCTCTCGAGAAAGAGAATAGTCGGCTTGGTAATTTTCCGACTCCTTATTCTTGTCATCAAACCTCCCAGTACTCTCCCTATTACTGATGAGTAAGCTTATTATTAAATCGGGATTCCCATTTATAAATATACTAGTATTAATCCCGAGTCCCCATGAATTATTATGGGTTTTATCATAATCAATTTCATATGATTTAATTATATGGTATTCGCTATCACCTCTATCACTAGTATCTTTATCTCTAATCTTTTTATCACTAATCACTATTCCATTACGTTCTCTAGGTTCTCTGATAATATTATCTTCTACACTTCTTAGTGATTTTTCAATGGCTGCGATGACTTCTGGCTTCTGTAACTCTTCTCGAATATATACTTTCTCTCGATATTTCGAAATGACTACTATGGCAAGATATGATAATAGAATCCCTACTATGATCCACCATTTTTTTCTCTTTTTCTTCATATGGATACTCCTAAAAATTATTGTTTTTCCTCGATTGATTCTAATTGAAATTCCTTGTTTTTATAAAGAATATCTACTGGAAATCCTACAAAACAACCAATAAAAATCCAAAGTGTCAAAATAGTATTAAAAACTAAAAGTACCACACTACCACCAATGCTAGCCCTTAAATAAAATAAAAAGAGAATTACATTAATGGAGAGTGGAATGTAAAACGAAAGATGTCGTTTTGACGTCGTTTTAAATGTTGCAACATATCTCTTTGGATGCGCAGGCAATCGGTCTGCCACGTATTTTTTAGACATCATGGCAAATAATGTCATCAGTAGTGCTGCAAAGAGAATTGAAATCATAAAGAGTCCCACTTGAAAAATAATTTGCTGATGTACTTTTTGTTCTGCTATGAATTGGGTTAACGAGCGATACACTATATTCGCAAACAATTGACTCCCAGCTGTAATCCCAACAAAAGTACTTGATTGCAAATTCTTTTGTTCAAATCTTGTATCATTTTTATCGATTTTAATCATATCAACCGTTACTTTATCTGTTTGAACTCCAAAGCAGTAAAGTTTATTCGATACTGTACTCACATCCATCAAATATCGATTACCTTGTGCGTCCATCAGCAATTTATAACACATAGAATTAGCGTTAGTGATTGTTACTTCTTCCATAATCCACTCCGTTTTTACTGTTTTTCCTCGATTGATTCAAGTGTAATAATTTTATTATTGTACAAATTATCGACAGGGACTTCCACCAGCCAAACAAAAAATAGCCAAAATGCGAACATCATATTATATATCAATAATAATTCTCCCCAAGAAGGTGCTTTTGCGTAAAAGAAAAGGAGGACTGCAATAATGGCCAGAAAAATATAATAACTCGCATTGTTTTTACCTTCTGTTCTAAATGTAGCGATATACTTTTTAGGATTAGAAGGAAGTTTCTTTGATACCTTGAATCTAGAAACTCCTATCATTACTAGCGCTATTAAGAATGCCAAAATGAAAGTCCCTAGAAAAATTCCGTACTTTAGAAAAGGCTGTTGGTGAATATGATAGCTATCCAGCATCCCATCCAGTAGTTTCGTTATCGACTTTGATAGGAGAGGTGTACTTGCGAACGCCCCTACACCTGCCACTACCGCTCCATTAACTTTTGTTTTCTTATCAAAAAGGCGACTTTTTTTATCAATCTCAACCATTTCAACACGCACTCTTTTGGGTAAAAATCCAAAACCATACACGTTGGGTCTGATGGTACTCGTATCCATAAGATATTTTTTCCCGTTCGAGTCTGTCACGATTTTATGACATATAGACTTCGAAGCGTTAAAAGTTAGTTTATTCATAAATTCTCCCCGGTTTTACTTTTTCTCTTCGATTGAGACAAGCTTTAACAATTGCTTTTCATAATCAAAATCTATCGGTTCCATCCCTAACCAAGTCACAAAGAATAAATGAGCGACCATTGAATTAAGAACAAGTAACATTCCTTCAGTTCCGTTGTTTAAGTTCATGAAGAAAATAAATATGATTAGATTAATGACTAGCAAAGACCAATTTGCAAAATGTCTCTTATTTCCTGTTGTAAATCTCGCAATATATCTTTTGGAATTTGAAGGTAATCTGTCCTTCACTTTATTCTTCATTACTTGAATATATAGTTTTGCTAATAAATATGCTACAAAAAACGAGAAAAGAAATAATAAGCATTTTAATAACACTTGTTGGTGAATATGATATTTTAAAAATAATTGATGAAAATATCTAAATAACACCGTTGAAATAACTTGCCCTAATGCCGCTACGGCTACATATTTTGGAGATGTTTTTACTTTTTGTTCTAAACTACGATTGTGAGCATCAATTTCTACCATTTCTACAACAACTTCTTTTGGCAAGAATCCAAAAGTATATGTATTTGGTGAAATGGTACTCGTATCCATAAGATATTTTTTTCCTTTCGCGTCTGTCACGATTTTATGGCACGTAGACATCGAATCTTTAAAAGTTAATTCGTTCATAAATCCTCTCTGGTTCTATTGTTTCTCCTCGATTTTTTCTTCAATCGATTTAAGCATCATAATATTATTTTTATAGTCATAATCAACAGGCGTCATGCCTAACCAAAAAATAAAAAACAACAACGCTAGTATCGAAAGGGGGACTAAAAATCCTCCTTCGCTCCCATTATTTGTATTCATAAATAAAAATACAAAAATAAGTACAAGTCCTATTCCAAACCAATAGGAAAAATCTCTTCTTTTAGAAAACGTGAATGTTGCAGTATATCGTTTTGCATTTTTAGGCAATCTTTCCGCAACTTTCTTCTGAGCTTGTTTGATGTAAATTTTTGCAAATACGTATGAAATAAATACCGTTAAAGCTACGATTCCCCATTTTAAAAGAGCTTGCTGATGAATATTATACTTTAAGAAAATACTCTCAAACATCTTAAACGTTATCGTCGTAAGCGGTTGTGTCGCTGCGACTGCTCCCATGTACTTTGGTGATGGTTTAGCTTTAAATTCAAAATTTTGATCGTGATAACCGAACTCCACCATGTCCACACTCACTTGTTTTGGAATAATCCCAAAACCGTACACATTCGGTCTGATGGTGCTCGTATCCATAATGTATCTCTTGCCGTTTGAGTCTGTCACTATTTTATGGCATGTGGACATCGAATCTTTAAAAGTTAATTCGTTCATAAATTCTCCTCAGTTTTACTGTTTCTCTGTGATTGAAACAAGCTGAATAATATTATGGTTGTAATGATAGTCTATTGGAACCATGCCTAACCATATAACAAAAAATAAAAATGATAGAAAGGTTATCGGTAGCAATGTCAATCCTTCTGTTCCATTATTGACAGTTAAAAACAACCATACAAAAATAGAAATAAATGCTATCATAAACCAATACGCATAATGTCTTTTTCCTGTAAAAGTAAAGGTTATCCGATACTTTTTCGCGGACGCGGACAATCTCTCTGCCGCTTTTTTTCTAGCTAATGCAATATAAATTTTGGCTAAAACTAGCCCTACTACTATCGAAAGTAACACTAATCCCCCTTTTAAGAGTGCTTGTTCGTGAATAGTATAGGTTAAAAATAATTGCTTAAACATTCTATATAGGAGTGTCGTTAAGGGTTGAGTCGCTGCGGCTAACCCAATAAATTTCGACGAGGTTTTCTCTCTTTGCTCGAAACTCTGATTATCCCTACTCAACTCAAACATATCAATCGTTATTTGCTTTGGAAGAAATCCAAAAGCATAGACGTTTGGCGTCAGTGTGCTCGTATCCATAATGTATCTCTTGCCATTCGAGTCTGTCACGATTTTGTGACATGTAGACATCGAATCTTTAAAAGTTAATTTGTTCATGGATTCCCTCCTTTTTGTATAGATTGTTTTATTCGTAAATATAAATCCCACCATCTCTTTTAATTCTTGGAGGATGGTTCATTCTAATATTTGACATACTAGGAATACTATCTGTTTGTTCCAATTTAAAATCAACTATTAGAATTGTGTCTGAATTATTGTTAAAATTCCCTTTTATCGATAAATTATATTCCGTTGAAAAACCACCATTTCCAACAGGAACCACCTTTAATGTGCTCCAGTCAAATTGCACAGACTCTACTTTAGGAAAGATAGAATGCACCCATTTTACAATTTCTTCTTCGTGCTCTTTCAGCCATGCCGATTGCTTATCTCTTGCTGTCGCAAAAATCGTGTTCTCTCTCCAGCTTGGATTGATTACGTTGAGTACCGTCACGCCACCTACTGTTAGCAACAGCAGGGTGCTGGCTGTAATTGCTGCTTTCTTTTTCATAATAGTCACCCCACTAAATCAGGCTATTCGTATATAAATTATTAAAATTAATTAAGTCCGTCATAAATATAATATCCATTCCCTTTCCATATACGTGGAGGTTCGTTCAACTTTATATTAGACATACTCGGGATGTCATCTGGCTTATTTAGAGTGAAATCAATATAGATTTCAGTGTCTGAAATTTCATTAAAAGTTCCCTTTACAGATAGGTCATATTCTGTTGTAAGGACCCCGTTACTAACAGCTATAACTTCTAAAGTACTCCAATCAAATTGAACGGATTGAAGTTTAGGATAAAACAACTGCATCCACTCGACAATCTCATCTTTATGCTCTTTCAACCATGCAGTTTGCTTGTCTCTCGCCGTCGCAAAAATCGTGTTCTCTCTCCAGCTTGGATTGATCACGTTGAGCGCCGAGACGCCACCTACTGTCAGTAACAGGAGGGCGCTGGCTGTAATTACTGCTTTCTTTTTCATTGCTGTTTCACCTTTTTACTCATAGTCATAAATCGTCCCGCCACGTTTTATACCAGGACGTTGATTCATTCTAATTTGACTCATTTGTGGTATATCCCCTTCACCGGGCATTAAAAAATCTACCCAAATAACTGTTTCTGGAATTTCATTAAAAGTCCCTTTTACCGATAAATTATATCCATTATTAGATACTCCATTACTCACAGGTCCAACTGTTAAAGAATCCCAATTAAATTGAACCGATTCTACCTTAGGATATACTGAGCGCATCCATTTCACAATCTCTTCTTCATGTTCCTTCAACCACGCTAACTGTTTATCTCTTGCCGTCGCAAAAATGGTGTTTTCTCTCCAGCTTGGATTGATTACGTTGAGCGTCGAGACGCCACCTACTGTCAGTAATAGCAGAGCGCTTGCTGTAATTGCTGTTTTCTTTTTCATTACGGTTTCACCTTTTTACTAGTCATAATTATAGATAACCTTCCCTTTTCTAATCATCGGCGGTTGATTCATTCTAATTTGAGATAAATTTGGAATGTCTTCTCTCTTTTTCATCAAGAAATCGACAAAAATTATAGTTTTGGGATTATCATTGAAAACTCCTTGGATTGATAAATTGTAGCCATTATTGGTTACTCCATTACTTACTGGTCCCACTTCTATAGAATTCCAATCAAATTGAATAGTTTCAACTTTTGGGTATCTTGAATGAACCCACTTTACAATGGCATCCTCATGCTCTTTCAGCCATGCCAATTGCTTGTCTCTTGCTGTCGCAAAGATTGAGTTCTCTCTCCAGCTTGGATTGATCACGTTGAGCGCAGTTACGCCACCTAACGCAAGTAACAAGAGGGCACTTGCTGTAATTGCTGCTTTCTTTTTCATCATAACCCTCATTCCCCTTTAGTAATTTCACCATTCAAACAAAACATTTTGATTACTCATACGGTTTCCAAATCCCATCACTTTTTCTAAGTGGCGGATTATTCATACCCATTTTTGAAACACTTGGAATACTGTCTTTATTGTCTAATTTAAAATCAATGTGCAACACTGTCTCTGGCATATCATTAAAGTTACCCCGTACCGACAAATTATATCCAACATTCATTACACCATTGCTCACTGGGCCAACTGTTAAAGTATCCCAGTCAAACTGGACGGTTTCTACCTTCGGATACACTGAGTGAATCCATGCAACAATTTCTTTCTCGTGCGCTTTAAGATATGCTAGTTGTTTATCTCTTGCAGTCGCAAAAATCGTATTCTCTTTCCAACTTGGATTGATGACGTTAAGAGCTGTAACGCCACCCACCGTCAGTAACACTAGAGCGCTTGCTGTAATTGCTGCTTTCTTTTTCATACCTACCTCCACAGATAATACTTCCTCAATTTACTCGAAAATATATAATCCTTTTCCTTTTTTAATGCTCGGTGGTTGATTCATTACTATCTTGGACATACTTGGGATATCATTTGGATTGCTCATCAAAAAATCAACCCAAATAACCGTTTCAGGAAGATCGTTAAAGGTTCCTCGAACAGTTAATATATATCCACTCGCTGAGATTCCGTTACTAACTTTTTCGGTACTCATCGTATTCCAATCTAACTGAACCGACTGAATCTTAGGATATTTAGAGCGAACCCACGCTACAATTTCTTCTTCATGCGCTTTAAGATAGGCAAGCTGCTTGTCTCTTACCGTCGCAAAGATCGTGTTTTCTCTCCAGCTTGGATTGATCACGTTGAGCGCTGAGACGCCACCGACTGTAAGTAACAAGAGGACGCTGGCTGTAATTGCTGCTTTCTTTTGCATACTCATACCACTCTTTTCTTTCAACTAACCTACTCAAAAATATATAGGCCTTTGCCCTTTTTTATGCTCGGAGGATTATTCATCCCAATATCTTTCATCGTTGGAATATCATCTTCATTTTTAAGACTGAAATCAATGACTAATACCGTATCCGAATTATCGTTAAACGTTCCTTTTACCGATAAATTATACCCAACTATTTGAACACCATTACTAATAGCTCCTACTCGATACGTGTTCCAATCGAAGTTCACAGTGGTAATTTTAGGATGCCTAGAGTGAATCCATGCTACGATTTCTTTTTCGTGCTCTTTCAGCCACGCTAATTGCTTATCTCTTGTCGATGCAAAAATGGTGTTTGCTTTCCAGTCCGGATTCGTTACATTCAAGGCTGTCACTCCACCTAGTGCTAATACTAAGAGCGTACTACCGATTATTGCTGCTTTCTTTTTCATATCTGTACTCCCATCTTTTTTGGCGGCTACTCAAAACCATACACTCCACCGTCATCTTTTTTAATACTTGGCGGTTGGTTCATTCTGATTTGCGACATTTTTGGAATGCTGTCTGCTTTTTCCAGTAAGAAATCTACCCAGATTAATGTTTCTGGAATATCATTAAACTTCCCTTCAACCGACAAGTTATATCCAACATTCATTACCCCATTGCTCACGGGGCCAACTTCTAGTGTATTCCAGTCAAACTGCACTGTTTCTACCTTCGGATATTTCGAGTGAATCCATGCCACGATTTGTTTTTCGTGCTCTTTCAGCCACGCCAACTGCTTATCTCTTGCTGTCGCAAAGATTGTATTCTCTCTCCAACTTGGATTGATCACGTTGAGTGCTGTCACTCCACCGACTGTCAGTAACAAGAGGGCGCTGCCGATCATTGCTGTTTTTTTCTTCATATCTAAACTCCAATCTTTTTAGATATCACTCGTATTCGTATAATACTCCGTCCTTTTTTATTCTCGGAGAATGGTTCATTCCGATTTGAGACATATTAGGTACATCCTCTTTTTTCTCCATTAAGAAATCCACTAAAATTACCGTTTCTGGAATTTCATTTATAGTACCTTTAACGGACAAATTATACCCAACATTCATCACACCATTACTTACCGCTCTTACCTTTACCGAATTCCAGTCAAATTGAATAGTATTCACTTGTGGATAATGATTTTTGACCCAGGCTAAGATTTGTTTTTCATGCTCTTTCAGCCACGCCAACTGCTTATCTCTTGCTGTCGCAAAAATGGTGTTCTCTCGCCAACTCGGATTAATCACGTTGAATGCTGTCACTCCACCGACTGTCAGTAATAACAGTGCGCTGCCGATTATTGCTGCTTTTTTCTTCATACGAATTCCTACTTTTCCCCGATATATTTGATTTTTATCTCAGACGCAGAGATATTCTCTGTCAACGGTTCGCTACGCTCGATATCCTCGAATCTATTAACCGGATTCAATCCTATACCTCCTGTTTTTTCATCTAAAGTATTAATATCAGCAATCAAAATCGTCGTCATTTTGTCCTCATCATTATTGATTTTTACTCCTAAACGATAACTTCCTGTACTTTCATTCTTAGTAAAACTCAAAAATTCTATTTCTTGTATATCGTAGTTCCTATAAATTTGAATTGCGATATTGTCTTGTTGTTCTTTCGTAATATGCGGTTTGAAGAAGCACCCACTCACAAAGATTAATCCTAAGATGAGCACTACAATTCTGATCAACTTTTTCATTTAAATTCCTACTTCTCTCCGAGATATTTAATCTTGATACCTTCTATCGATACACTCGCAGTTTCATCTAGATCTTTTGCCCTTTCGATACTTTCAAAGTTACCCAAAGGATTTAGAGGAATAGTCCCATATTGACTATCTAAATCTTCAACATGTCGAAATAATATTGTAGACTCCATAGAATCATCATTATTAATCTTTACCTTCAATATATAGCTTCCCGTACTATTGTTCTTGGTAAAACTGATAAACTCTACTTCTTTAACTTCATATCCTCTAGCAATCCACGTAACCACATTGTTCTGTTGCTCTTTTGTCAGCTTCGGTTTATTAAAGCACCCACTCACAAAGATTAATCCTAAGATGAGCACTACAATTCTGATTAACTTTTTCATTTTCGTTTCCTACTTTTCACCGATGTACTTTATCTGGATTTTTGATAAATCAATCTTACCAGTTATTTGTTCTGCGCGTTTTATATCCTGGAACTCCTCAATTGGCCCAAGTAACAAATCTCCATCTGATTTTTCTAGAAATTTCAAATCTCTAATTATCATCGAAATTTCTTTATTCTCATCATTATTAATTTTTACGTTCAAAATATAACTTCCCGTGCTCTCATTTTTTGTAAAACTAATAAACTCAATCTCTTGAACATCGTAGTTCCTAACAATTCGAGTGGCCACATTATTTTGTTGCTCCTTCGTGATTTGTGGTTTGAAGAAACATCCAGCCAAAAGACAAAGTCCGAGTAGCAAGATTCCTAATTTATGAACTTTCTTCATTATTATCCCTCTCTGATTTCAATTAATTCATAGGTGCCTGCTTGGTAATACTCCGCTACTGGAATCGCACTATTCGTATATGCAAAAGACAACATCGAAAGTACTGTATTTACAATCAACACTGCTCCATCTGAACCATTATTGATAGATAAATAGACAACATAGCAAACTAAGCTAATTATAAAAATAAAATAGCCATCATAAATTTTCTTAGTCGGTTTAAAAACAAATGTCTGAACAGAACGTTTTTGCTCCAATTGATTCATTACTTTCTTTTTATTAAAGTTCAAAAAAGAAATCACAATTAAGTATGAAATAAGCATAGAGATGGCAAACAACAATGTTTTAATTCCGAGTTGCTGACCAATCTTGTAGCTCACAAACAAACTATGTAACAAGTTGTACAGTGTATATAATAGCGGTTGAATAGCGACAATAATCCCTGCTTTCAACCCATTATTTGTTTTATTTTTAAGTTCGAATTGCACATTTTCATTCTCTAATTCATAAGCGGTGACTGAAACGGTATCAGGTAAACCACCCCATATCACACTCTTAGGTCGTACTGAGCTAAGGTCCATCAAATATTTCTTTCCTTGTACACCTTCAACTAACTTGTAAGAAAAAATATTCGAATTTGAAAACTTCAACTGTACCATCCAATCACCTCCTAGCTAGATTAACGATAATGTTATTGAATCTCTTTAATGCTTTCTAAAATAAATATTTTATCTCTGCAATACAAATTCACAGGACACAGCCCTAGGCAAACAATAAAGAACACTAGTGAAAGTAACGAATTTATCACTAGAAGCGCCCCTTCTGTTCCATTATTCGTGTTTAAAAATAACAAGAATAAAGCGCCAATAATAGCTACAAAAAGATATCCTGCAAATCTTCTTTGCGAATGCACTTTAAATGTAGCTCTATATCTTTTTGATTGTTCCGGAAGATTCTCTTTCGCTTGCTTGTCATAAACATAGAAGTAAAACTTTGCAAGAAGAAAAGAAATGAACAGCGAACAAGCAAACAGGAAAAGCTTCATAAAAAGTTGCTGATACAAAAGATTCGTTGCAAAAAAGTCGGTAATCATTCGAAAAGTGAGTGTACTAAACACTTGCACCGCACCCGTAACGCCTACAAACTCTTTTGTCATTGTGGCTTTTTGCTCAAATGCTGTATTGTTTGGATCGATTTCAATCATATCTACACTTACAGAAGATGAAAGGTTTCCGAATTCTAATAATTTGTTCGATACTGTACGGGTATCCATTACATAGGTTTTCCCATTTGAATCCGTAACAAATTGATAGAAAGTAAACTTCGTCCATCTGATGTCTAGCTCGTTCAAATTTCATTTCCTCCCGAAAAAATTAAATAAAAGTCATTATTATTTCATTATATACTGTAAGGGATTCATTGACCATTCTTTTCATAAAAAAGAACCCAGCATCACTGCTAGGTTCGGTTGCATCTTCGGCCACTGTAGCCGAGTATCTTATTTTATTCTTCTACCCCTAGTAATAGGTTCACTAGGATGTCCACTGTTACATTACC
>ENA-OWND01001958-OWND01001958.1-metagenome-genome-assembly--contig:-NODE-1958-length-11708-cov-3.729855_pt1 | contig 11708 bp, 13 predicted proteins | sample MGYA00245342_ERZ651119 | MGnify/ENA primary metagenome ERZ651119 (study PRJEB26857, sample SAMEA4031756) | metagenome | biome: human; feature: oral; material: saliva | place: Philippines | collected 2014...
AAGTAACAACAGCTATCAAACGCGCTCGCGTAATGGCTTTGATGCCTTTCGTAAATGAAGACTAATTTGATTAACAGCAGGCTCTGACCTGCTGTTTTTTTGTTTCATCATTGACAAAATGTCAGTTAGGTGCTATACTGACCACAAGGAGGCAGAAATCATGCGTGATGTCAAGGAAGTAGAGGTACGGAGAGCAGAGATTATGTCTGCAGCCTTACAGCTCTTTGCCCAAAAAGGCTATCTAAAGACTAGAACTCAAGATATTATTGATAAGCTTGGAATCTCACGAGGTCTGCTTTACTATCATTTTAAGGATAAGGAAGACATTCTCTATTGTCTGATTGAAAAGAACTCTGAGCCCTTGCTGAGAAAGCTAGAAAAGATTAGCTATCAGCCAAATGTTGGGGCCAAGGAAAAAATCAGAGCCTTTATTGAGGCGACCCTTATCCCAGAGGAAAGCAGAACACAGGAAAATCAAGTCTTGCAGGAAACCGTCAATTTGGAGACCAATCGCTATGTTTTAGATCGCTTTTATCATAGACTCTGTGAACGGATGATTGTTTTCTTCACTCATATCTTGGAGGAAGGACAGAAATCCAGAGATTTTCATTTAAAATATCCACATGAAACGGCTTCTTTTCTCATGACGGCCTACGTCTTTGTGTCAAATGATATTAAGATGAGTCAGGAAAAACCAGAGACTTTGCAGGATTATCTCACCAGCTTTCAGGCAATCCTAGAAAGAAGCTTAGGAATAGAAGAATCTATTTTTTAGAATAATCGGCAGTTTTCTGCCTTTTATTTAGAAATAAAACTGACAAAATGTCAGTTTAAATAAAAGGAGAAATTCATGTTAAAAATAGAACATTTAACAAAAGTATATAGCAACGGTAAAAAGGCTGTGGATGATCTTAGTCTGATGGTGGAGCCTGGGGATATTTATGGATTCATCGGTGCCAATGGAGCAGGTAAAACATCCACCATTAAGGCGATTGTGGGGATTCATGATTTTGATAAAGGAGATATTTATATCTGCGGGCACTCTATCAGGAAGGAGTCCTTGCTTTGTAAGAAAAAGATGGCGTTTTTGCCGGATAATCCAGACCTTTATAAAAATCTGACAGCAAGGCAGTTTTTGGATTTTGTAGCAGACATTTATAGGGTTTCTATGGAAAAGAGGCGAGCGGCTATGGAAAAGTATTCTAAAATGTTTGAGCTGGATACGTCTTTGGATCAATTGATATCAGCTTATTCACATGGAATGAAGCAACGATTGGCACTAATAGCGGCCCTCTTGCATGAGCCAGAATTGTTGATTTTAGATGAACCTTTTGTCGGTTTAGATCCGAAAGGCGCATATTATTTTAAGCAGATCATGAGAGAGCTAGCCAGTCAAGGGCATGCGATTTTCTTTTCCACTCACGTTTTAGAGGTTGCGGAAGAACTCTGCAATAAGGTAGCAATTCTGCAAAAGGGACGTTTGGTGGCTAATGGAAGGACCTCCGAAGTTAAGGGGGCATCCAGTTTGGAAGAAGTATTTATGGAGTTACAGGAAGATGACTAATATTCTTTTGCTTTTAAAAGTACAATTATACAGCACATTTTCGCTTAATGATTTAAGGAAAGGACGAGGGTTGGGCAGGTATTTTAAGCTTGGTCTGCTCTTCTTGCTTGTTTTGCTATTTTCAGGCTATAATCTTTTGACGGCTTTGAGTTTGGTCAAGTTGGGGGAGGCAAATTTGATTCCAGCCTATATGATTGCCTTGGTTAGTTTTATTATTTTCTTTTTCAGTCTGATGCAATCAAATGGCATCTTGTTTGACCAAGAGGAACTTGACAGGCTCATCGTATTACCGCTCAGTATTAGGGAAATCGTCTATGAGAAATATGCTTTTCTTTATCTTTTGAACAGTGTATTTGCCATTCTTCTCATGCTCCCAGCAGGCCTCGTTTGGTTTAGATATGGTGCGTCCTTGTTGGAGTTGCTTTTTTATCTGCTTTTAATGGGATTTGTTCCTCTTTTACCTCTCTGTTTAGCCTCTTTACTCGGCTTGTGCGTTGCCTACATAGCCTCAAAGGCCCCTCATAAGAATCTAGTTGCCTTCCTTTTTTCTCTCTTCTTGCTTTTGGGGCTGGCAACAGGCAGTATGTGGGCTATGAGAGCCGGACTGTCAGCGGAAAATGTTGGTCTCTTGCTTACCAAGCAGCTGACTTCTCTCTATCCTCCGGCAAGCTTGTTTTTTAACCCTCAGCATTTCTGGTGGTCTAGCCTTTTGTGGATGTTTGTCTCGTTTGCGCTGACAGGACTTTTTCTAAGGTATTTAAGTAGAAATTATTTAAAAATGAATCAGATGATAACAGGAGTGAAGTCAGAAAGCAAAGTCTATAGAAGCTGGCAGAAGTCTCCCTTTATGGCTCTTTATAGGAGAGAATTTGCGAATTTTGTGAGTTCCTATCTTTATATGCTCAATAGTGGACTAGGAACCATTTTAATCATCGTTTTAGCCATCTCGCTTTGTTTTATGGGTCCTGATGTCCTCTTTTCTTCGATTGGACTCAGAGATAGCCGAGAATTTTTACCCCTATTACTGGCTGGCTGTCTCAGTATTTCCAATCCTGCAGCTGTCAGTATTTCCTTAGAGGGGGAAGAGATTTGGCTGCTTCAGACGCTCCCGGTTTCTATGAGGCAGATAATGATGGCAAAGCTGGCCTTGACGGTGTCTTTACATTTCGTGGCCTTGCTGCTGGGCTTGCCTGTTCTGACTTGGCGTTTCTCGCTAGGAGGATTGCAAGTAGTGGATTTGGTCCTTATTTCACTGGCTTATTCACTGTTTACAGCTCTTCAGGGACTTGTGGTCAATTTTCATTATCCTAAGTTCATCTGGGACAATGAAATGATTGTTATTAAGCAAAGTTTTTCGGCTATCTTGTCTGGAGGAATTGGCATCTTGGTTCTTGTGTTCCCTCTTTGCTTATCCTTACTATTTGGTATGGACTTGGAGATGTCGCTGCGAATCTCAGCTCTTGGACTTTTGCTTTTGGCAGTCGTCCTTTATAGGCATTTAATAAAACAAGGATATTTTAAGGAGGTCCATGGCTAATGAAAAAGAAAGATTTATTCGTTTTGTTTATCTTAGCAGTAATCATATTTTTGCTTATCTGCCTGATACCAGAGCAGGTTCTCATTCATTTTAACAGCGCAGGAAAGGCGGACATTGTTGTCAACCGCTTTTGGTTGATTCTCAGTTTGCCCATTCCCTGCTCTCTTTATTGGAAATATTTTCGAAGCAAATAAAAAAGAGGTCAGTGAACAATTTCTAAGAGAAGCTAGGTGTGACCATCAAAAAACCACTTATGAACTGAATATAGCTTTCTATACGGTTCATAAATGGTTCTTTTTCTTTTATTCTTTGCAATTAAGGTGATGGTATCTTTTTTATCCATGCTCTTAGAAAGCTTAGATCATTAAAGATAAAAATTAGAAAAATTATTTGGCAGAAGTAATATCCCCAATCAAGCTTATAAATGTCTCTTTGGATGGTAATGGAGAACATTGTGTAAACCATTAAGACAAAACTAGCTATAAAAAATAGAAAAGATTGTAAACTTGCTAGAAAAGGATAGCCTTTGTTTTTTAAAATGAATTTCAATAAAACGGCTAGGGCAGGAAGAACAGATAGAAAAATAAAGGAATTCTTAAAATAGGAATTGTTCAGATCTGCAAATTCTTTTCCACCAAAAATAGGATTATTATTTTGGAATAGATAAATTTGTGATGTTTTATCGTGTAAAAAAGGCATGCTAGCAATAACTAGGTAAAGTGCAACTAATAATCCGATTTGCCAAGGGAAACTTACTTTAACCTTTTCTTTATTCTCTGACATCCCTATCTCCTTTCTCTAATTTTTCCTTGCTCAACGACGACAAAATCACCTTCTGCTTCATCAATCGTCCCTAGGACGTAGGCTCCATCTGGCAGGCTTAATTGTTCTAACAACTGTTGGATTTGGTCTCTTAGGTGGATATCTTCTCTGTCGACTCCTTTGGGCAAGATAATTTGGACATAGACAGCTCCTTGTGACAAGGCATGATTTAATGAAAAATCGTACAATTCCTCAAGGATAGAATGTTTATTTTTAGTAGCATCTTCAATGCGATCGCTATACCAAGTTTCACCTCTAACAAAATTAGCTTGATCAGATAGGGTGCTTCTTAACTTAGCTGATGCTCCACTTAGATCTGGAGTTTGATTTAATTTTCTTGTTAAAGACTCTTCTAACTTGGTCCGTTCGGGATTGATTTCCAGCATTTTTTCAATCATTGGTAAATAAACTCTGATAGATTCATCATAAGTCGTCCCTAACTCAGATATAGGGTTGTATCTATCAGATAAATCTATTTTGTCATAATAAGGCATGACTAATTGTTTAAAGCGTACGGATTTTTTCAAGGGCAGAGAAATATTCTTGCCGTTAATTTTTTCAGTATAAGTAAAATTAACATCAATGCCCGTTCTTTTTTCAGCCCAGGAAAAGCCTGTAATCTTAATCTCTCCAGGGAAATTCCGATTAGCATAAAAACCCTTGAGATTGGCCTCTAGATTCTTATAGAAAAACAGGAACAAGAGTGCTAGAAAGCACACAAGGACAAGTATACTTTTCCACTTGTCAGAATTAATCTTCAATATCTTTTTCAATAGCATCCTCCTTAATTACTTGCTTGAACTCTTGATCTGTTTCTACATACTCTTCCCGGCCAGTTTTTGTATATCTGCTCCTAATGGTCCAGTGAAAATAGGAGGCATCAGGATATAAAATCTTTGTTAGTGTTTCACTATCATCTAAGGTCATGTTTTCTTTTAAAACTAATAAATAACCATACTTCTTAAGTGTTGCAAGTGTTACGTTATCCTCAGTTTTAACATTACTGCTACTATGATTCTTGTCGGAAGAATTGCCAGTTGAAATTGAGTCTTTATCGTCTTTTTTGTACTCAAACCAAGGTCCGTAACTATGTATATTACTCTCGTCATCACTATATGCCTCAGTAATAAATGATGGATCTGAGAGTGCACGATAGATTCCTCCATAGCCGAATTGGATCGTCTCTTTGGGGCGTTTTTTTGTTGCCTTTTTATTAGTCAGATTGATATAAATTTCGTTATCGTAGTCTATCTGGATTTTTACATAGTCATTTTTTCCATCAGAATACATCTGATTATCTAATTCGCCATTTATAGATACATATCCCATATCTTGAACAATCTTTAAGGCATCAATCGTTTGACCTTCTCCTTTTTCTTGTCCTAGTTGGTAATAACGAATTCGGAAGTATTCTTCCTTATCCTTCTTTTTCAGTGTGCCATCATATTGCTTGGAATCTTGAACTGCTAGATATTTCCGACCTACGGCAAAAATAGATGAGCCCCGTTCATTATCGTCTTCCTTAAAAGAGAGGGCTATCATAGGAAATTCAGGCTCATTCTCTCCAATTGTTACATAATTCGTTAAACGCAAATTCTTCCCTTTATAAACATAATTTCGTTCTTTAACTACATAAGTAGCTTCTTTTACAAAAAAGAAAGAACAAGCACCACCGACAATAAAAACGACCAGCGCTGCTAAAGCATAAATTTGCCACATTTGCCAAGAGAAATTCTCTAGCTTCTTCATCCTATACTCCTTTAAGATAGATTATGCACTATTATATCATTTTTGGGTAAGATTTCTGCTAAAAGTGGCAGAAAAGTATGATAGAATGGTATTATTATATTTTTATTAGGGAAGCGAATATGGATCAAACACCTTTCAAAAAAATCATTAAAATATCTAGTTTCTTTTTTCTAGCGCTAGTAACCTATCTGATCTATTACCCAACGATTAGTCCTGAACCTGCAAAAAGGGAAGGGATTAGCAAGAATCATAGTCGGACTGAGTCAGAAGAACGGTATCGAATAGGTGTTAGTCAGGTAAATGACTTTCAGAAAATCGGAAATATTGCCCTGGCTATCGACAAGTTTGGGGAAGTCCAGGAAAAAGATGGCTATCTAGTTGCACAGAATTACAAGCTCCCCGAGGATCCGTATCCTGACGAGGGGAAGGCTTTTTATGACAAAAAAAACACGGAATATTTTTATCAGATTGATATTTACAAAGAGGACGAAGGGATTCAGTCATTAAAGAAGGTCGATGTACGAGCCCTTCTTCTTAAAGAAAAGAAAAAATATAACATTAAGAGTACCGTGAGATTAGATGTGCTTGACTCGTCTCCAGATGCTCCTTATATAGAAATAGCGCTGGAAGAGATTGATGGTGGCCTTCAAAAAGCATCTCTGATTATTGACTTAAAGACGGCAAAGAGTCGGATTGCTCACTACATAGGAGCTGCACAAGAAGAAGTCTTAACTGCTAGCGATAATAGTGAATTAAAAATTGCTCAAAGTAATCCTATTTTTGCTGACCGTTTAAAGAGTCTAAGCTTTATTGTTGATGCTAAAAAAGACACAAATCCCTATGATAACCAAGAAAAGCAAAATCAAGAAAAAATTATCATGATGAGACCATATCAGGGTGGAGACCTAATCAATCTTTACCAAGAATATCCTCATGCCCTCGAAATGGCTAAGAAAGGTAGTTTCGCTATCTATCCATTGTTTAAATACACCCAGGATTCCACTCAACAAGCCTCTGATTTTGCTAGACTATTTAATTATCCAGGAGAAGCTCCTTTTTGGTCTACTCAAAAGAAACAAGAGTATGAAGCAGAACAAATCGTAAAACAGAAGAAAAGTCCTGAAACTCCACTTCCTTATGACTTGTTTATAAAGAAGGTACAGGAGGAAGGAAAAATCAATTGGGCGGAAGGGATTGTCCCAATTGGACTTGATATCGATAGTGAAGAAGTAGTTACCGTTGACTTCAAAAAAGGTCCGGTTTACACGCAGCATTTCGATCTATATGACCACATAAGTGCCTTAGGAAGCCTGACTGATCTTAGCTCTACCAATACGATGCTAAATCAAGTTAGTTTCGATAAAACCAGACGCTATGGAATAAAAACTGTAAAAGACGTCAGCACTCTTATTGATGAATCTAAGCGGTCTAATCCGGCAGGTCCGCAATATATTAATTGGCTTCAATATAATCCTAGCAACCCTTTGTCTGAATCGTATATGAATACCGTTAAGGAGATTGTGGAGCAGGGACCTCTGTATAGAATTTTCTCCATATTTAGTCTTGAGGTAGGACAGATGACGGTTAGTCAAGCCGAAACTAATGACAATCTTGTGGCAGGATCAATTTCTGTAATGGTTCAAAACGGCAACCAGGCTTTAGTTCCTCTGCAGTTTAAGATAAATAATTTTCATGATTTAACCCCTGATAAAATGATAAAATCGGGACGAATTATCTATGTCCTTATAGATGGTCAGCTTCGTCGAGTAAAAGTTCCGGAGGAAAGATAAGTGAGTCAGATCCTTATAAAGATAAAAAAACTATTTCAAAATAAAATCTTTTTGAATATTTGTGGCTATACTTTAGCATTTGTAATTGGTTTATTTTTGGCTTCTTATGTTGCTGAAAAACAAAAAACCACTACACACTCTGAGCAAAATCAGACTGAGCAGCAAGAGGTTGGTAAAAATAGATTAGATAAGGATGCGACATTTAAGATAGAAAAGCTGGGTGATAATCTCTATATGATCGAGAATCCTAATTTGGCCATCTTGTCTGACAAGTATATCTTGCAGCAAGAGATGAATTACCCCAACAAAACTTTTTACTACGATAGTTACCAGCAATTTAGTAAAGATAAGAACAAGAATAACCACCTAAAAATTAGACTTCTAAACCAAGCTGAAGGGACTTACAAAGATTATGACCTACTCCAGTTGGCTCAAAAACTACATCCTCAAGCTATTCCAGGGAAAGTGAGTCACCAACTGTATCAAGATCCTCAAGACAGTCAACTCTATTTTGCTTTTGAGGTATATCTACCAGGTGGATCAAATGCAAGCTACTATTCTAGTTCAAGTAGTGGCTCCTTTACCAAGACTCTTTATACGAATATTGAAAATGGTCAGACTTTTTCTCTGGATCGCTATTTCGAACCTCTAACAGCCCATTCGAAGCAACCAATCTATTCAGCTACTGATCTGGATGATAAATTGAATCGTTATGGACTAGTCTTGGCCAATAAAACACAGAATATTACTCTCATTGAGGGAGGAGAGGATTTAAATATCAAGAGTTTGAAATTAAGTAAAGAATTGCCTGGTATAGAAAAGAAATTTAGTGCCGGATGGAGCTTATTGATAACTGGCGATGATTCTTATGAAAAAAGTCTAAAGCTTCTAGCTGCTGAAGGGGAAATCGATCTCTATACTAACATCAAACTAGATGGTTGGTATTCGTCTGATAAGAAGGATCATCTCTTAAAATCTTATCAAGATTTTCTAAACCTCTACCAAAAAGATAAAAACTAGCTTGCTTCTTTTCTGGCAAAGTTGGTCGGACATGGTTGAGAGAAGCTTATGCACTCGATAACACTTAAAGAATGTATTCACAGCGATCAAGGATGACTTTTGTAAAAAAGACCAAGTAATTCCCTGCTTTTTGCAGGGTTTTTTATTTTTATTTAAAGTGTTAAAATGAGATGAGAATCTGTTATAAGGAGTCTAATATGGGCGAAGAGCGATTCGTCAGAAAGATGCTTTTTGAGGATATTGAAGGATTATCAAATGCTTTTGTTGAGCAGGGATGGCCTGAGCGAAAAGATATTCTGCACAAATATTTTCATGAGCAAGAGGTAGGAGAACGCCAAGTTTTGGTGGCTCTTGTTGGCAGATTTCTGGCAGGTTATATAACAGTCATTCCATTAGCAAATCACGGTCCTTTTGCAGGCCTTCATCCTGAGTTAACTGATTTTAATGTTTTTGAAAGCTTTCAAAGGCAGGGGATTGGCACGGCTCTAATCGAAAAAGCAGAGCAAGAAGCCCTGAAATATTCAGATGTGGTTACCTTGGGAGTGGAATTACATAAGGGATATGGGCCGGCACAGCGCTTGTATGTTAAAAGAGGCTATATTCCAGATGGTTCGGGACTTTGGTTTAACAATGACCCCCTTGCCCCATATGCTCCTTGTGAAAATAGTGATGACCTAGTACTTTATTTTTCGAAAAAAAGAAAATAAAAAATCATTTTCTAAACTTACGAAGGGTAGAGCGATTTATTTAGAAGATTTTCAAGAAAGAATCTCTGCCATTCCATATTTATTTATTCCACATGAAAATAAAGGCAGCAGAAATTTATCGCAATATCTTCCCAATGAAAAGAATGGAAAGAAATTAAAGAATAACGAAGATTATAAAGATAAGCTCTTTTACTATAGTCATGCAATGGCAGTAGAAGGAGGTGAAAAGAGTAGAAAAACGATTTCAGATGGATTAGCTACAGAATTAAATACTACAATTACATCCTTATTGTTTAGTGATGCAAAAGAGTTAGACCAAATTGGAAAAAAATATACTTGGATTGATTTTGATGGTGATTTAGACTCTCTTTTACTAGCGATCAGCGATCCAGAAAGCCGAATAAAGACATCAGATATCTCTCCTAATCTACCACAAACAAATACTTTAAATTTTCTAGAAGAAGTTACCTTTTCATCCTATTCAAAAGATGATAATGAACATAAAAATAAACTGTTATTTTCTCCAGGATTTAATGGTATTGTTGGATCTAGAGGAAGTGGTAAAACTCTCTTAGCGCGCCTATTGGCAAAAAAAGATTTAGACCAGTATTCAGAGTATGTTGATAAAAATTCTGTAATGTTTCGAACTCACGATGGTGTTCCAACTACGGATAATCCACCTTGTCTTTATCTTGGGCAGGGAGAATTAGAGGGTATTTATACAGATGGGAATTACTATGAAAAAATAACTTTTTTGGATGAATTGATTAAACCTTTAATAAGGGAGAAGAAAAAGACTTCTAATGAAGTAATAAAGAAATTAAAAGAAGTTCTTAATCTGGAAAATAGAATGTTGAAAGCATTTTCAAAAAAATATGAATCTGGATTAAAACATATGGATCACTTTGATACTGGAATTCCGTCTGGAGTTTCTTTAGATAAGCCAGTAAATCCAGCTAGATTAAAAGATGGAATCAATAAAACAAGAGATAAAATTGAAGAAATTTCAAGCTCAATTTGTGAACTCAGCACAAAAGGAAAAATGGAAAGCTTGAGTAGTGCCTTTCCTGAAGATGAAGAATTAGTTAGAAATATTAATAATGAGATTCAGGAAATTGATATTTCAATTTTAGAACTATCAGAAAAAGTTAAAAGACTGCTATCAGAATTATATTCTGTTGATTGTTTGTGGTTTGAAAGAAGAAATCAATTAGTAGATCTCTATTTCAGTTTATTAGAGGATTACAACAAATCAAACGGCTCATCAATGCATAGTAGCTATATTCAAAAATCCGAAGAATTAAAGGTATTTTTCGATGAACTACTGGAGTTGAGGATATTGCTTTCTCGTCTTGATGCTGAGGCAGACAATCAATTCAAAAAACTTCTCGAACCTACCAATCCATATACTGCTAATAATAATGAAGATATTATCGAGGTAAGCTTAATTCCTGAAAATGAAACTACGTTTTCTAAAATAAAAGAAACTTTATTTAGTGGAAAATATAAAGATGAACTGCAACCTCTTGTAGTAGCTTTTGCTCATAAAAATGATAGTAGTATGCACGCTGTATTTAACGGTCTACGATTTAAAAATTGTCAAAAAAATAATTTGAATCAATATTATGAGAAATATTTTAGTTTACTCAGTAAAGAATTTGAGGACGTAGGAGAATTAAAAACTTGTATAAAAGTAAATAAGAAAAAAATTGATGACATGTCCCCTGGAACAAAAGCAGAAACACTTCTCAAATTGTTCTTGAATGATAAGATTAGTTCTGGACAATGGGTGTATGTAGTTCTTGATCAGCCAGAAGATAATCTTGATGTTGCGACAATTAAAGACTTTTTAATAGATAGAATAAAGAAACTAAAATTGAATGTGCAGATTTTTGCTGTAAGTCATTCTGCTCCAATTATTGTCAATGGCGATGCTAGAAGTGTGGTTGTGTGCGAAAATACGGATGATGAGATAAGTTATAAATCGGGTGCACTTAATGATAATGACATTAAACAATCTATTGTAGATGTTCTCGATGGAGGCGAAAGATATTTAAAGATGCGATTAAATAAATATAACTTTCAGATAGGAGATAAAAAATGATTAAAATTGGTAGTCAATCTCAGATTATTGTTGAAATGAGTGATAAATCTTATGATTTGTCACAAGATAATCAGTACTCTGATTTCCTGCTTTATATTACATCACCGGAGTCAGATATTTTTATTGATAAAGACAGCTTTCAAGTCGACGATAGCATACAAGATGATTTAAAAGAAAAAGCTGAAAGATACTCTCAATTTTTAGTCGATTACTGTGAAAAAAGAAAGATGAAACTAGAAGAATTAGACAAGGTTTTAACGTGGGAAGAAAGAAAAAATAACGTAAACAAGTTTATCGAAAATTTGGAAAAATAAATACACAATAAAAATTTTATGACTTTTCCACCTACCGATAAAACGGCACCGTTCATGTGAACCCCATCTGTTTGGACAGGTGGGGTTTCTCGTCAGTCGTA
>ENA-OWND01001959-OWND01001959.1-metagenome-genome-assembly--contig:-NODE-1959-length-11695-cov-4.084880_pt1 | contig 11695 bp, 8 predicted proteins | sample MGYA00245342_ERZ651119 | MGnify/ENA primary metagenome ERZ651119 (study PRJEB26857, sample SAMEA4031756) | metagenome | biome: human; feature: oral; material: saliva | place: Philippines | collected 2014...
ACTCGCGACCCCAACCTTGGCAAGGTTGTGCTCTACCAACTGAGCTATTTCCGCAGAGACTCTGTAACTTTCATCGCAGAGGCGTTATCTCTCAAACGCAGTGCAAAGGTAAGGCTTTTCTCCGAACTGACAAATTTTCTCCCCGTTTTTTTCACTTTCTGAGGCGAAAAAAGCGGATTTGCGCTTGTTCTGCAGCTCAAAGCTCGGAAGGAAGCGTCTTTCGCACGAAATCTTCGGCCACTGCCAGCGTCTGCACTTTGCCCACGTCCAGCAAATGAAGATGCTCCACCTCGTAGCCGCGGATGTTCAAGCGGTCGCACTGCTCCAAATAGAATTGCATGATGGGAAACGCGGGGGGATAATCAGCCATGGCCTCGCGAAGTCGCGGCGAAACACAGTGAATGCCGGAAAAAGCCAGTTTACGACAGGCGTTCACGTCCAAGTCAGCATGCGGACTACGCACTTCACCGGTGGCTACATTGGTCCAACCGACCAAACGCATGCGCTCATCGAAAAGCAAGTAGCGTTGCGTGTCGCGACGACTCACCATCAGCTGTACATCCACATCGACACTTTCCGCATAGAAAGCGGACAGCGGAGCGTCGCTGAGGATGTCGACATTGTGAATCAGGATCGGGGCATCACTTTCGCCAAACAAAGGAATAGCCCGACGGAGACCGCCTCCGGTGTCCAGCAGGGCTTCGCGCTCATCGGAGACATGAATCGGCACCGGCCACTCATGTTTGGCCAAATAGTCGATGATTTGCTGCCCGAAATGATGGACATTGACCACCAATTCTTCGGCGCCGACTTCGACCAACCGGTGGATGGTGTGCCACAACAGGGGGCGACCGTCTACGGGAACCAGTGCCTTGGGCATACGATCGGTGAGAGGACGCAAACGAGTGCCGAGACCGGCGGCAAAAATCAGAGCTCGCATAAGAGAGAGGGTAAAAAGAGGTATTGAAATCGGGGAAAGGGTGTCGAGCCATCACAGTGCACGACATCTACCGGCGGGCTGTACGAGAGCAACAGCCGAGCCGCAGACGATTCTTCCCCGAGAATTTGACACACTACGGGCAAAGTCGCTTCGCGCCGCAGGCAATCGGCGGCAGCAACTGACGAAGCACTCGCCGCATACGAATATGGGCGTGCTTTCCGCACGCCCATATATATAAGGAAGGAGGATTACTTTTTGAAACGGCTGTAGACCACCGAAAGATCCACGTGGCCGGTTGCTCCACCCTCGAGTCGCACCGACGAAAGGTCGAAGGCGTTCACCACACGTTCCAAGGTGCGGATCGGGTTTCCGGTGCGCGCATCGGTCGTTGTGGCGTATTCGCCGGTCACCGGAAGGAGCACCACTTTGTTCCAATTGGGATGTGCTTGTTCCCACGCGCGCCACTTGGCTTTGCGCTCCGTTTCAGTGTCACCGGCCGCAACACCGGCCCCGCGATTGCGCTCTTCACGGAGATAGGCAACGAGGCGTCCGATGTTGTCAAAGCGATAACCGTAGGTAGCTTTGCTGTTTGCTGTGGAATGATTGTCAAGTGTAGCCACAAACGAGGTCACTCCGTCGGGCAACTGCTCGTGGGCAAAGAAATGGTCCACCTGATCAGCGCGCACCAAGAGCAGCATTTTCGGTTTGGGCAAGCGCTTTTCGTCGGTTTCTTCCATCACCGTACGCAAATTCAGCGAAGCGCTGTTGATCGTGTCGTTGAAGTGCACTCCGCCCACGATGTCATCGATGGGCAATGTCGCTTCGGTGTGCAACGCCAACGGCGATTTCACGTAGGTGTAGGGCAAAGCGGGGTCGAGCATCGCATCGGGCACTTGATTTTCGACCCGCGGCAGCTGAATGATCTCGTCGGTGGCGGTGAAACGCTGGCTGCCGTTGACCAATGTGTCTGCGCCGGACGCCGTTTTCGAGCGATAGCGGAAGTAAACATCGAGGGTTACGAAATCGCTTTTGAGCATCGCACCGATGCCTCCGCTGTGACGAAAATAGAAACCACCGCAAACGTGGTGTGCAAACTCATAGGAGTTGGCAAAGTGCGCAGGTTGTGCATAATAATGGCGCAACAGGCGAGTGCCGAACGCTTGACTCAACGGAATGGGCAGTCGGCGATAGTAAGCATTGCCTTGTACCAACGACTGCGGTCGGGTTTGATCGAAAACACTGTAGCTGACGGTCTGACGCTCCGCTTTTCCGGCAGGCAGCAGCAGTTGATTCACGTCGGTCTGCGTGCTGTAGTTCACTACTTCGCTGAGCGTGCGCGCCGTGTCCACTTCCCACACCGTCACCTTTTGCGCGGCAAGCGAATCGCCGAAGTATTCCCCATGATAGATATTGAGGAAACACGAGTCGGCCACGGGTTGTCCGTCTGCTCCTGCCATCATTTTATCGAGGTTGGGCAGCCGGAAAGTTTCGGGCACGTAGAATTGCGCCACGAAATCGTTGCTTGCGCGCGCGCCCGTCTCGGGATCGATCACAGCCCCCAACCAACTACTATTGGTGCGCGCCACTGCCGAAGGCGTGCGCACGGTGCGGGTGCTGACCGGGAAATGCAATTGCGCTGTGCTCACCGAATCTTGGCGCGGCATCACGTCGACGCCCAAATTCGACACGGTTTCGTCACCACATGAGGCAACCAGGCTGCCAAATGCTGCCGACAACAAAGAGACGTAGAGAAGAGTCTTAACTTGCATGGTGTGGAGTGATATTCTGCATCGGGCAACCGACCCGAACGGAGGGCAAATATACCTATAAAAATCGATTTACCCACCGTGCGACGTCTTTATTCGGCGACGTTACCCACGATTTGCTCGTAAAATTCGGCATACGCGTCCACTTCGACGGCTTCTTTCGAAGGTTCGAGCACAGGGATACCTTGTGCGCGGGCGTGTTCGACCACTGCACTGCACGATCCGAGTTGCACCACGCCGTCGGCAAAGTGCGCACCGAGCAGATCGAGCGAACAGGGCGAGGAGAAGTCGATGCCGGTGTCGGCGAGCAGCGTTTTTTTAGCCTCGCGGAAGTCCACACAGGCCGGAAAGTTATCGCGCGGTGCGAGGGTGAGCGTGTCTTCGTAGGCACTGTACACCACTTTGGTTTCGGCAAAAGGCGGTTCTTCGCGGAAGGCCTTCTTGATGTAGAAGGGAACGATCGACGAAATCCAGCCGTGGCAATGAATTACGTCGGGCACCCAACGCAGTTTTTTCACCGTTTCGAGCACGCCACGCGCATAGAAGATGGCTCGCTCGGCATTGTCGGCATATTCGGTTCCGTCCTCGTCGGTGCGCATCAGGCGTTTGTAGAAATAATCATCGTTGTCGATGAAATAGACCTGAAGGCGCGCTGCCTGAATGGAGGCCACTTTGATGATGAGCGGGTGATCGGTTTCGTCGATGGCGATGTTCATCCCCGACAGGCGAATCACTTCGTGCAATTGGTTGCGGCGCTCATTGATGTTGCCCCATTTCGGCATGAAGGTGCGGATTTCTCGCCCTCCCTCCTGAATGCGTTGCGGCAACTCGCGACCTACAGTGGACATTTGCGACTCGGAAACATAGGGAACCATTTCCTGAGTGATGTACAGGATCTTCTTTGCTTTCATTCTGAGAATTAGCTGCACCTCGTCGCGCACACTCATGGGAGTAATGCAGCGATAAGCGGTGCATGTTTTGCATGCAAAGATACAAAAAAGCGTTGAAACAGGCTACTTTTGCCAACTCTTTTCTGCAATTCAGGTGATTAACCGTCGCTTTTTGTAATCTATTGAAGGCGAAAAGCTCGTTTGTCGACTCCCCCACCCTTTTTGCCGAGCAGCGGGTACAGGCCGTGCGGTGCCGGCAGGAAAGTGCCGTCGGTAAACGCGGAAACGTCAGCGAGAAGGCGGGGACGACGACACACAAACGCGCGCCCATCGTACTGCGTCGGCGAGAAAACCGACACCTTGCGGGGCTAACTCATCTTGCCCAAGGAGGGCACACGAGAAAAGCCCGCTGCTTTCGCGAGAAAACAGCGGGCAAACTCCCAAAAACGCCCAACTTTCGCGCGAGAACTCCGGAATTTTATCCCCCGACTCTGCGCCGGACAACGAAACAGCGAAAGCACCGCACGTCAACGGCGGGCGTGTGCTCCCGAATGCGAGCGGCCTGCGCGGTCGCCGCGGTGTGAGACGACCCACTGTGCCGCTCCGCCTTCGCGCAACGAGACTTTGGGCTGCCGCAGGGCGACGGGATGCACGACGAAACGCCCCTTCCCGCTCGAAAACAGGAAAGGGCGCTCAGGTGTTGCGCTCCACAGGCGGAGACTCGCGCTGCGGCAGCGTGCGCAATGGCGCGATCAGGATTTGCGTTCCAACTCTTGGAGATTTTCAAGGCGCTTGGTCTCGAGAAACTCGTAGATGCCGCACAAGTGCTCGCGCACTTTTCCGCCGCCGAACTCGTAGACTTTCGTGACAAGGCCGTCGAGGAAATCGCGGTCATGGCTCACCACGATGAGGGTGCCGTCGAAATCTTGAAGTGCCTGCTTGAGCACGTCTTTCGTGCGCAAATCAAGGTGGTTGGTGGGCTCGTCGAGGATGAGAAGATTGAAGGGTTCGAGCAAGAGTTTGAGGATGGCCAAGCGCGTGCGCTCACCGCCCGACAATACCTTCACCTTTTTCGTTCCTTCTTCGCCGCCGAACATGAAGGCGCCGAGCAGATCACGAATTTTGAGGCGTATTTCACCTTTTGCCACACTGTCGATGGTGTCGTAGACGGTGACTTCGCCGTCGAGCAACGAGGCTTGGTTCTGTGCGAAGTAGCCAATTTGCACGTTGTGCCCAAGCGTGAGCGTGCCGTCGTGCTCGAGCTGCTGCATGATGCACTTGACGAGCGTAGACTTCCCTTCGCCGTTGCGACCAACGAAGGCTAATTTATCGCCGCGCTCCACGGTGAGCGAAACGCCCGAGAAAACGGTGTGATCGCCGTAGCGTTTGCCCACGTTCTCCATGATGACCGGATAATTACCGCTGCGGGGCGAAGGCGGGAACTTGAGTCGGAGACGGGAAGTGTCCTCTTCGTCGACCTCGACCAGCTCTAATTTTTCGAGCATGCGCACGCGACTCTGTACTTGGTTGGTTTTGGAGTACGTTCCCTTGAAGCGTTCGATGTAAAGCTTCGTTTCGGCTATCATTTTTTGCTGCTCCTCATATTGCTTTTGCTGCTGCGCGCGACGCTCCTTGCGGAGTTCGAGGTATTGGGAGTAGCCTGCTTTGTAATCATAGATGCGTCCGAGCGTGATCTCGATGGTGCGCGTGGTGATGTTGTCGACAAATTTGCGGTCGTGGCTGATGACGACCACCGCCTTGCCGGAAGTGAGGATGAAATCTTCGAGCCAGCCGATGCTTTCTATGTCGAGATGGTTGGTAGGCTCGTCGAGTAGCAGCACATCGGGCTTTTGCAAGAGGAGCTTTGCCAGTTCGATGCGCATACGCCAGCCGCCGGAGAAATCGCTTGTGGGGCGCGTGAAATCGCTGCGCTCAAATCCGAGACCGAGGAGCATTTTTTCCACGTCTTCTTCGAAGTGGGTGAGATCGATGGCGTAGAATTTCTCGCTCATAGCCGACACCTGTTCGATGAGAGCCATGTATTCGTCGCTCTCATAGTCGGTGCGCTCCATGAGTTGGGCATTGAGGGCTTCGATCTCGCGCTCCATGTCTTTGAGATGCTCGAAAGGCTGGCACGCTTCTTCGAATACGGTGCGACCATCTTCGGTCATGAGGTGCTGCGGAAGGTAGGCGATGACGGTGTCCTTGGGGGCACTGACGTGACCGCGCGTGGGCTGTCGCACGCCGGCCAGGATTTTGAGCAACGTGGACTTACCTGCACCGTTTTTGCCCATGAGGGCGATGCGGTCCTTCTCGTTGATTTGAAAAGAAATGTCTTTGAAGAGTGTGGTTCCGCCGAATTCGACGGTCAGACCATCAACAGATATCATGAAAGGAGGGAGAGATTAGGTGATAAGTGGACGAACGAAGCGCACAGTCGGGAAACGTGGCGTTTCGATCGGGAGGAAAAAGAGGGCGATGGGGAAAATGCTGTCGGCCGCCGGGCTCAGCTGTCGACTTCAAGGCTGCTTACCCAATTGCGATAGAATGTCAGCGCGGTTTCTCGCCAAGAAAAATCAATTTCTTGCGCCGGATCGTCACCACGATAGTAATGCTGCGGGAGTTGGATGGGGAGCTGCTTGGCCAAATCGCGGCGATATTCACGATCCAGTGTGTCGGGAGCGTATTCTAAGTGGCCGATTACCATGACGCGGCGCAGGGTTTCGTCGGCCACGATGCTCACTCCTGTGTCTAAACCGGCCGCCAGAATCAGGCAACGATCGGGCAGTGCCGAAAAATCGACGGCCGTGTGGCGACTGTGGGGCATGGGGAAGGAAGAAGCGAGACCATTCAGCAACGGATGTCCGGGCAGCAGTGCCTCTTGCTCGAAAATGCCGAAACATTTCTCGGCGAGCGCATACTTGGGCAGCCCGTAACTGTGATACAACGCGGCTTGTGCGGCCCAACACACGCAGAGCGTGGCCTGCACGTGCCGGGCACTCCAATCAAAGATGCGGCACAATGCCTCCCAATAGCGAACGGATTCGAAAGGAAGCTGCTCAAGTGGGGCGCCGGTGACGATCAATCCTTCCAACTCCGGCGCTTCACGATCGAGATCCAGCACTTCGTAGTGCGTTTCGACGTACTCCTGCGGTGTGGTCTTGTAAGTTTGACCGGGCAGGCGGAGCAAAACGAGGCTTAGCGTGCGGCCGCTGTGCGCCAACATGCGGCAGTAGTCGTGCTCGGTCGCGACCTTCTCGGGCATAAGATTGAGCAATCCGATGCGGGGCACGCCACTTGGACGGCCCACAACCACATCGAGACCCTCTGCACGGAGGGTCTCGATGGCGGGAATGGGAGAATTGACGTAGAGCATGGCGTCAAAATACTGAGAAATTACCAGATGTCTACTCGCTTGTTCTTGGGAACAAAAAGTTTATCTCCTTTCTTGATGCCAAATGCCTTGTACCAGGCTTCGATCTGGGGAAGCGCGCCGTTCACACGCCAGCGAGCGGGAGCGTGGGGGTCGGTTTTCACCTGATTGCGCAGGGCTTCAGGACGAATATTGCTGGCCCAAATCTGACCATAGCTGATGAAGAAGCGCTGTTCGGGCGTGAAACCGCCAAAATTAGGGAGCGGCTGACTGCTCGTGGCGTTGAGGAAAGCTTGATAGGCCACCTTCAGTCCGCCATGGTCCGCAATGTTTTCACCACAAGTGAGTGCGCCGTTGCAATGCAAGCCGGGCAACACTTCGATGCCGTCGAAGAATCGAATCATACGTTGGGTGCGCGCCTTGAAATTAGCCTTATCTTGCGGCGTCCACCAGTTGCGAAGATTGCCATCTTTGTCGAATTGACTGCCTTGATCATCGAAGCCGTGCGTCATTTCGTGGCCGATGACCACACCGATTGCACCGTAGTTGGCTGCATCGTCGGCTGCAGGATCAAAGAAAGGCGCCTGGAGAATGCCGGCAGGGAAGCAAATTTCATTGGTTGTCGGGTCGTAGTAGGCATTGATCGTCTGCGGTGTCATGAACCACTCGTTGCGATCGACGGGTTTGTTGACGCGCCGAGCGATTTCATACGCATTGTCGAATTCTTCGGCGCGGCGTAGATTCTCATAGAACGAGAGTTTTTCGTCAATCACCAGACCATCGTAGTTTCTCCACTCGTCCGGATAACCAATCTTGATGCGAAATGTGTTGAGCTTCTCGTGTGCTTGCTTTTTAGTGGCGGCACTCATCCAAGTTTGCTGATCAATGCGCTGACCGAGGGCCTTTTGCAGATTGTGCACGAGTTGAAGCATGCGCTGCTTGGAACTTTCGGGGAAATAACGCTCAACATACATTTTGCCGACGGCCATTCCCAAAACATCCTCTACAGTACCCACCGCGCGCTTCCAACGCGGACGGTCTTGCTCCGTACCCTGCATCGTGCGGCTGTAGAAATCGAACGTGACACGGCGGAAATCATCGCTCAGTGCCGAGGAGGCGCTGTTGATCACGTTGAATTCGAGATAAGATTTGAGTGCTTCGAGCGGAGTATCGGCGAGAATCTTCTCCACCTCGTGAATGGGCTCCGGTTGGTTGACACTTACTTCGGCAAATGCGGGATAGCCCTGATTTTGGAACAGCACTTTCCAATCAATGCCCGGATAATCACGCAAGAGTTCGGCGTAGGTCATCTTGTGATAATTGCCTTCCACGTCGCGCAACTTGGTGGCAGAATAGGAAGCTTTGGCAATGCGCGTCTCGATGTTGAGCACTTGTTCCATCTTCTGCGCGGCTTCTGCCTCAGGGGTGCCGGTCATGACAAACAACTGCTTGACATAGGCGCGATAGGCCTCACGAATCTTGCGCGTCTCGGGATCATTTTCCAGATAGTAGTCGCGTTCGCCAAGTGCCAAGCCGCTTTGGTTGATTTGCACCAAGTTCATTTTGGCATTCTTGATGTCGGCGCCGCAACCGACCCCGATCATGCTCGAAACACCGCAGCGTTCCAAACGATTGGTCAGCGCGAAATAGGCCGCCTTGTCCTTGAGGGCGCGCACTTCGTCCAGCGTGGCACGAATGGGTTCGTAGCCTTCGCGATTGCGGCGCACGCTGTCCATCGAAAGTCGATAGAGCGATCCGATCTTTTGCGCCAAACTACCGTCGGCTGCAGGTTTCGAGGCAAGGTCTTCGATCAACGTGCGAATGCGCTTCTGATTCACCTCTTCGAGCTCATTGAATTGAGCATAGCGTGCGTGTTCGGGGGTGAGTGGGTGGGACTTCATCCAACCGCCGCCGGTATATTGATAGAAATCTTGGCCGGGACGAGCCGTGAGATCCATGTCGGCACGATTAAGCGTGCCTACAGGCGCTTGCGCTGAAGCACCTACGGCCACAAAGGCCAGAGCAGACAGGAAATGTTTTAATCTCATGATGTATCTATTGGATTGGAATTTTGTATTCTGGGAGAGGCCTGTCAACGCCATTCGGCTTGACGGAGCGCGAGCGGAGGCACGACGCGAAAACAAACGAGGCGGAACCGGAATGCGTGCGACTGTTGAGAGAAAACGGCCGCCTGCTGAGTGGAAACGGGAAGAGACCGGGTGGAAACAGGCTCATGCTCGGCCACAAAGGGGAGATGCGTTTGGCATCAGCCGAGCGCTTCCACCGCGGCGCCCCACGCTTCCTCGGCGGCTGCGAGTTCCTTGCGCAATTCTCCGTGGCGCGTGAAAAGTGCCGTGTCTGTTGCGCCCTCCGGGGCGGAAAGTCGTGTTTCCAGTTCGGAGATCTCCGTTTCCAACTGCTCGATTTTCTGCTCCGCGTCCTTGACGGCTTGCTCCAACTTGCGGCGCTGCTTGGCCAATTCCTTTTGTTCGGCGTAACTCAAAGCCCCTTCCGAGGGCACTGTTGCGCCGGGCGCCGACTGGGCAGGGGATGTTTCGGCGGTGGCGGGGCGATTTCCGGCAAGCGCTGCGGCTGCCGCGACATCATCGACCGACTTTTCACGCAGATAGTCGTAGATGCCGCCGAGATATTCGCGCACTTTGCCCCCACCGAACTCATAGACTTTCGTAACCAAGCCATCGAGAAATTCGCGGTCGTGACTTACGACAATGACCGTCCCGTCGAAGGCGAGAATGGCTTCCTTCAACACGTCCTTGGTTTGCATGTCGAGGTGGTTGGTCGGCTCGTCGAGTATCAAGAAGTTGACGGGTTCCAACAATAACTTGATCATGGCCAATCGACTCCGCTCACCTCCGGAGAGCACTTTGACCTTTTTGTCGGATGCTTCCCCGCCGAACATGAAGGCGCCGAGGATGTCGCGTATTTTCAGCCGGATATCTCCTTTGGCTACGCGATCGATCGTGTCGAACACGGTGAGTTCGTCGTCCAACAACTGGGCTTGATTCTGTGCGTAGTAGCCAATCTCGACATTGTGCCCGAGCTTGAGCACGCCGCCGTGATCAATTTGCGACATGATGCATTTGACGAGCGTAGATTTGCCTTCGCCGTTCTTGCCGACGAAGGCTACTTTCTCGCCGCGGCGGATGGTGAGGTTGACCTGCGCAAAAACCTGATGATCGCCGTAGTGTTTCTCCACGTCGTCACAAATCACGGGATAATCGCCCGAACGCGAGCAGGGAGGAAACTTGAGATGTAGGCGCGAAGTGTCGACCTCATCAATTTCAATCGGGACGATTTTCTCCAACTGCTTGATGCGACTCTGCACTTGCACCGACTTGGTGGGCTTGTAACGGAAGCGCTCGATGAAATCTTTGATCTCGGCAATCTCTTTCTGCTGGTTCTCGTAAGCGCGCAACTGACTTTCGCGCCGTTCCGCGCGAAGTTGTACGTACTCGTCGTACTTCACACGATAGTCCACCACCTTTCCGCACGAAATCTCCAATGTGCGATTCGTAACGTTGTTGATGAACGCGCGATCGTGGCTCACCAGGATCACGGCATCCGCATTGCGCGAGAGGAACTGCTCCAACCAGCGGATACTCTCGATGTCCAAATGGTTGGTCGGTTCGTCGAGCAACAACACATCGTGACGGGCCAACAAAAGTTTGGCCAACTCGATGCGCATGCGCCATCCGCCCGAAAATTCTCGCGTGGGGCGCTCCAGATCTTCGCGGTTGAAGCCCAGACCGGTGAGCGTTCGCTCGATTTCAGCGTGATAGTTTTGCGCTCCCATCATCTGCAAACGGTCGTTTTCGCGACTGAAGGCTTCGACAAGCTCCATATATTCCGGCGTATCGTAGTCGGTGCGGCTAGAAAGTTCCTCGTTCAGTCGGCGCACGCGGTCCTTGAGCTGATGAATGTGGGCAAAAGCTTTTTCCACTTCGGCTGCCACCGTCGTATCGTCGCTGAGCACCATCACTTGCGGGAGGTATCCCACACTTACATCGCGCTGCACGGCCACGTGCCCGGCCGTCGGCTGCTGAAGGCCGGCTAAGATTTTGAGCATCGTGCTCTTCCCGGCCCCATTCTTGCCGACGAGGGCGATGCGGTCGCGCTTGTTGACCACAAAGCTCACATCTGAGAACAGCGCACGGGCTGAAAATTCGACTTTAAGATGTTCTACCGAAATCATATTGGATGCTGATCGTTGTGTCGATCGTATTTTTTCTACGAAAGGGTGAGCGGCTCGCTGCAAACAGGCATGTTCACTCACTACGATGGTGATTTCTCCCTACGAGCGCCGCCACAAAAATGGATAGTCTCCGCGAAGTTACAACTTTTCTTCCGAAGATGATAGCCCATGTCAAAATCACACGACGATTACGCGCACATTTGTTCACATCGCTCCCCGCTTCGCTCATGTTCTGCCCTTCTTTTCTCATTTTCTTCCCCGTTTTCTTCACTTCGCTCCCTGCTTTTCTCTTTTTCTTCCCCACTTTCTTTACATCGCTCCCCGCTTTCATCAGCTCCCCTCTGTCTGCCTCCACAGATCAGGCATATAGTTCAAAATATCAGGGAGGTTTGCGGCGTAAATAGCCGAAAAAAGCGGTCCACAACCAAGTTGTGAACCGCTTCTTGCGAAGTCGGAAAGAGGCGACTCGAACGCCCGACCCCTACGTCCCGAACGTAGTGCGCTACCAACTGC
>ENA-OWND01001964-OWND01001964.1-metagenome-genome-assembly--contig:-NODE-1964-length-11635-cov-3.720035_pt1 | contig 11635 bp, 10 predicted proteins | sample MGYA00245342_ERZ651119 | MGnify/ENA primary metagenome ERZ651119 (study PRJEB26857, sample SAMEA4031756) | metagenome | biome: human; feature: oral; material: saliva | place: Philippines | collected 2014...
CCCGGTGAACGGCAAGTTCACCGAGGTTCAGGCGAAGGTCTATAACGCGGTGCTGGATGCTGCGGATGCGGCGTTCAAGGTCGCTGTGCCGGGTCGTAAGTTCCATGAGATTCACGATGCCGCGATGGAGGTGCTGGCGCATCGTCTGGAGGAGTGGGGGCTGCTGCCCGTTTCGGCTGAGGTTTCTTTGACGGTTGAGGGTGGTCAGCATCGCCGGTGGATGCCGCACGGCACCAGCCACCATTTGGGTTTGGATGTGCACGACTGCGCGCAGGCGAAGGCGGAGCTGTACACCGGCGCAACTTTGGAGCCGGGCATGGTCTTCACGATTGAACCCGCGCTGTACTTCAAGGATGAGGACTTGTCTGTTCCTGAGGAGTACCGCGGCATCGGTATCCGCTTGGAAGATGACGTGCTGTGCACCGAGGACGGCAATGTAAACCTCTCGGCGGCACTGCCCCGCACGGTTGAAGAGATTGAAGCGTGGATGGCGAAGCTCGCCCAGTAGTCTCCTAGTTTCGCAGACGAAAGTCCCCGCAGCCAGTACTGTCCTGGCTGCGGGGACTTTTTCGTTGTGTCAGATGCCTCTGTGGCGTTGGAAACTAGTCTTCCTTGACTCCCTTGGGCTTCGGAGTCTCACGAGTTGGGGCCTGCCGGATAGTTTTGGCATATTCTTCCGGATCGTCAATGCGCAGACCGAACCGCTGTGCTGCTGGTGCCTGAGGCTTGCGTTCGCGGGCATCGGCGGCGGGCGAAGACTGCTCAGAAGAGTCGTTGGGCTGGGTTTGCGGCGCGGCAGTTTGTGATGCAGCGGCTTGTGACGCTTGGGAATCCCCACCGACTGGGTTTTGCCACGGAATCTCCTGTGCCGCACTGCTCTGTTGTCCGCCCGCATCCGCCGGGCTTTGCTCGGGATTCGGGTTCTTGGCAGCGCTATCGTGGTTTTCGGTGTAACCACCTTGCTGATCCGTCACAGCCGACGGGGTGCTCGGGGTCTGCGAAGATTCACCGGCAGGCGTTGGTGTATAAGAGACATAGGGGCTGGCGGCATGGGGCAACCCGGTACCTGCACTCGGTGTTCCCGAGGATGCCGAAGCTACCGCTTTCTGGAACAGCGGGTTTGCCGAGAGGATGCGCCGCGCCTCCGAGGAATAATCACTCAGGGCGTAGACTATGGTACGTTCCGGGACTGCCTCACCGCGCATCGGATAGCGACCGGAACCGCCGCGGCGAAGCTCAAAAATTTTCCAGACTACAAAGACCGCAACGGCGATCGGCACGGCGGACGAGGCGGCAGCCCAGAAGTTCGTGCCCGCAGTGGAAACCAACGCTGAGTAGAACAGGCCCGCAAGAATACCCTGAATAAGAGCAACCAGAAGCGGACGGCCGTACCCCTGCTGGGTGGGGTATTCGACCTGTTTGAGTCCTTCGTTCACCAGGTAAAGCGCGGTGATGGGGTAGTTTGCGGCGGCAAGCACATCAAAAGCGGCAAAGGCTTCTTCACGGCGGCTAAAGGCTGCCACGGGTTCGCCCTGAGGCATAAGCTGCCCGTTGGCCTGCGCCAGGCGAGACGCTAAATAAGAAGACGGGGGCATATTGGGAGGCATCTGAGTCATGCCCTATATTTTACCGGCAGAGAACCCGCAGGCGGCGGGATATTTGCGATGGGCTTAGTTCCCTACGCATAGAAAAATTTTGCGCATCGGTTAGGGTCTGCGACCCCACACCGGTCATGACTCGTAGCGTGCCTAAAGCACTGGTGAAGTGCGTATTCGGGGTTCACAGCGTACCCTAGATAGAGTGAGCAATACTAAATTCAGCGCCCCCAGCAAAATTTATATCGCCCGCCTGCTCGGTCTTGATGTCTTCGACCCCTTCGGTGATCGCCTCGGTCGCCTGCGTGATGTGGTCGTACTCAAGCGCGGTTTTGGCGCGGCGCTGGCGGCTGGTGCTCACCTGCGCAAAGGCAGCGAGCCTGTGGTTGTAGGCATCATTATTGAGGTGCTCGGCAAAAAGCGTGTCTTCATGCCAATGACTCGTGTGCGCAGCATCGACGCCTCCCAGATTATTTCAACCGGGCTCGTGAATCTGCGCCGCTTTGAACAGCGCAACTCCGAGACTCTGGTGGTGGGCGAACTTTTCGACCGCCGTGTGCGCCTGCTCGACGGCAGCGGGGATGCCGTGATCGAAGACGTCGCCATTGAACAGCGCCGCAACGGTGATTGGGGCGTTACCGAACTTTTCGTATCCCGTGTGAGCAGTTCCAGCGGGTGGCGCCGCCGCTCCAAAGAAACCCTGGTGGTGGACTGGGATCAGGCGATGCTCTCCACCGAGCTGGAGCCGCAGGCCGCGACCGCTTTCGTGGCGAACCACGAAAATTCTAAACCTGCCGACCTTGCCGATGCGATCCATGAGATGAACGATAAACGCATGGTCGAAATCGCGGCGGAGCTGCAGGATGAGCGCCTGGCGGACGTGCTTCAAGAGCTGCCTGAAGAGGACCAGGTACAGATTCTTTCCTACCTAGCGGACGAACGTGCCGCGCAGGTTCTTGAAGAGATGGAACCGGATGACGCCGCCGACCTGCTGATTGAGCTCGACGACGTGCAGCGTGAAAAGCTGCTGGAACTCATGGAACCGGATGAGGCAGACGATGTGCGCCGCCTGCTCGAATATGACGAGGGCACCGCCGGTTCGCTCATGAACCCGGTACCGATTATCCTCTCCCCCGAAGCCACAGTTGCCGAGGCGCTGGCGCATATTCGCGCCGAAGAAATCTCGCCCGCGATGGCTGCCGCGGTTTTGGTGGCCCGGCCGCCCCTCGAAACGCCGACCGGCAAATATTTGGGGCTGGTACATATGCAGCAGCTTTTGCGGGTGCCACCGAGCGAATCGATTGGCCACATTCTAGACACAGACACCGAACCGGTCTCTGACCAGGCAAGTCTTGCGGAATTAGCGCGCGTACTCGCCGCCTACGACTTGACCATTATCCCCATCGTGAACGAATCTCACCGCCTGGTCGGTGCGGTCACGATTGACGACGTACTCGATGCGCTCCTGCCCGAAGACTGGCGCACATTCGACGACGGAACCCCCGTACGAAAGGTAGGGCGACGCTTTGTCTGATCAGAACCGCCGCAACGAAAACCTGAAGCACGAGGAAAATCCGAGGATCGATAAAGCGCGCATCCTCAAAGACCGTCTCGAAAAGAAATACGCCGAACGCAGCCGCGACACCCGGGAAACCAGCAGGAGCGGTAACCGCGCTGAGTCTCAACTGAGCACCCCGGCAGAGCGCAAGAACAAGCTTTTTGCGTACAACCCGAACCCGGACGCTTTCGGACGTATGACTGAGGCGTTCGCCCGGTACATGGGTACGCCTCAATTTCTGCTGTGGATGACCGTCTTCTGTGGCGTGTGGCTGGGCTGGAATACGCTCGCCCCCGAAGAGCTGCAGTTCGACCCGCGAAGCCTCAACTTCACCCTGCTCACCCTGATGCTCTCATTGCAGGCATCCTACGCCGCTCCCCTGCTGCTGTTGGCGCAGAACCGCCAGGACGACCGCGACCGCGTGGTTGCCTCCGAGGACCGCAAACGCGATCAGCAAAACCTTGAAGAGACACAGTATTTGACGCGCGAGATCGCTTCGCTGCGCATCGCCCTGCGCGAGGTTGCCACCCGCGACTTCGTGCGCAGCGAGCTTCGGGATATTTTAGAAGAGCTGAAATCTATTCAAGAGGAGCAGGAACGCCAAGCCGAACAGCTGCAGGATATTGGCGACGATATCGAAGAGCTTGAAGACTTGGATGGGGAAGAAAACACCGAGGCTGAGAGTCACACTGCTAATACCGAAAATTCTCCTGACGCCAAGGCACCAACGGCGCATAAAGGCGAACGACCCACATCCTAAAGCGTGTTCTGCAACCCGGTTAAGCTCTTAAGCTCGCAGAACACCAGCCTAGACAAATAATGCGCAAACGCGCATGATAGTAGCACCGCAGCCAACCATCTACGCGGCGGTGTTTTTATCGCCCGGTGCGGCATCGTCACCGCAACGATATACACCCTCTCATGAACGCGCTGAGGAGATACCATGAGTAGCCCTAACGCCACACCGCACGATCGTTCCCGCGAAAACGAACCGGCGCCCGATAATCCCCTGGAGGATGCGCTCTGGGCGGCGCTCGCGCGCGTGGAAGACCCCGAGCTGCGCCGTCCTATCACCGAACTTGGCATGGTGGAATATGCACGGGTTCTCGCCGAAGAAGACGACCCGCAGCGGCACTATGCCCAGGTGAAAGTTCTGCTGACCATTGAGGGATGCCCGCTCAAGAACACAATCGACGCCCAAGTGCGCGAGGCGGCTGCCACCGTCACCGGCATCGACCGCGTGCAGCTTGAGCTTGGTGCCATGAACTCCGAACAGCGCGGCGCCCTCAAATCCCGGCTCAAGCCCGAACGCACCAATCCCTTTACCGCGCCCGGATCGCTCACCCGCATCTTCGGGGTGGTTTCCGGTAAGGGAGGCGTGGGGAAATCCTCCATGACCGCAAATCTCGCGGCGGCGTTTGCTTCGCGGGGTCTTGCCGTCGGCATTATCGACGCGGATGTGCACGGCTTCTCGATCCCGGGACTCATGGGCATTACGGAAGCCCCCACCCGACTGGATGACCTCATTATTCCCCCGACCGTAGATATTCCCGCCTCGGCACGAGGTAACGACGATGCGGACGGGCAAGAGTCGGCGACTGGCGCAGCCGGCGGATTTGTGAAAGTTATTTCAATTGGCATATTTCTCAAAGATAATCAGCCTGTGGCCTGGCGCGGGCCGATGCTGCACCGGGCGCTTGAACAGTTCATTCTTGACGTTCACTTTGGCGCGCTCGATGTTCTGCTGCTTGATCTTCCCCCGGGTACCGGCGATATTGCGATCTCAATGGCACAGCTGCTTCCTAACGCCGAGTTGATTCTGGTCTCCACCCCGCAGCATGCGGCGGTGGATGTCGCCGAACGTGCCGGTACCCTCAGCCTGCAGACACAGCAAAAGGTGGTGGGCGTGATCGAGAATATGGCGGCGATGACTCTACCCGACGGTACTGTGTTAGAGATGTTCGGTTCAGGCGGCGGCGAGCATCTGGCGAAACGTCTGACCGAGGCGCTGGACTATTCGGTGCCGCTGCTCGGTTCGGTTCCTCTTGATGTTGCCCTGCGTACCGGCGGTGATGAGGGTATGCCCGTGGTGTGGGGCTACCCGGAGTCAGCAACTTCTGTAGAAATTAAGAATATTGCTGCACAGCTTTTGCACCGCAAGGATTCCCTGGCGGGCAAGCCGCTGTCGCTAATCGTGTAGAGTTTCTCGGATAGCTCGCAGAAGAGCTCACAAGAATATAAGTATGCTGGGCATCGAGATTCGTATTCTCGATGCCCAGCATACTTATGCGCAACCGAACGCCTCAGGGTTTAGGACAAGAGCATACCGGGGACCACCCACCCAAACACTCAAAGGGCAAAAGCATTAGGGTATATTCAAGTCCCCCGGACCGTGACTATGCCACAGCCAACCTACCCATATCAGCTGTAAAACAAGCCCGAAGAACACCAAAAGCCAGCGGTACGCCCTTGAGTCTTTTCCGTAGCTTATGAGCACGAGTGCAAGTGGGAAAAGAGGCAGCAGAATACGGAATGTTGAGGTCTGCGGAAGCCAGAAGACACCCAGATAAACCATATAGGCAGCACACCAGATCAGCATGACGGGATGCAGCAGAGAGCGGGTGCTACATGAAAAAATCCAGCAGAAATAGGCGAAGAACCCTACGGCAACCAGCAGGGCAACAGCCCACATGTTCCACTGTGGCAAATAGGTATTCAGGTTGGTAACCCACTGCACCACATAGTGCTGCCCGTCATCGACGGTACGCCCGCTCCAGCCTATTTCAGTGGCAAGATAAGCGTCTATTCGCCCGGTTGCAATTGCCGCGTGAAGTGCGTGCCCCAGGGCGAAGACACACACGATCAAGGCGCTGATAAGGTGCAGGGATCGTGCCGCGAACGCACTCATCAAGGCTTGCCCGGTGCTGAGGGCCGAAGGTCCATCAGTCGCGCGGCGAACACGGTATTCAGAGACCACACAATACAGCCACCATATACCCGCGAGCGCTCCGAGGGGCACGCCGACAGGTCGGGACTGCGTTGCGAGGAAGGCCACCGGTATAGCCCAAAGGTACCGGTCATATGCCAAAAGTAGGATAAACAGGGCGATCGCGAAAATGGTCAGAGACTCCGCATACCCGGTTCCAAAAATAACCGCTGGCCCGCAAAAACCATAGGCGGCAACCGACCATAGCGCCAGGGAACGATGCGGTGATTCCTGGCTCGCACGAATCTCAAATACTCCGTGCTCACGCCAGTTGAGACATCCCACGAAGAGCAGATAGATGACCCATGCGAGGGCAAAGCTCACCACTACGCTGAGCATCACGGTGCTAAGGGCAAAAGGAATACCCGTGGTATCGGCTATGAACCCTGCAATAGTAGGTTGTGCAGGAAGGAAAGCCCACGTATTATGCCCAACAACTCCGTTATCGTATACGGGTAGTTGGATGGGGTATCCGTTCTTGTAAATCCGTTCATACCATTCGGCGTCCCACCACCCCAAATATTCAAGAAGGGTGGGCACATGGCCGTCGCCCATTTTCTGCTGACCGGCAACCTGCTGCATACCGACGACCCAGAAAACGATAAAACCCCATAGGCGGCTGGGTGCCCAAATACTCAGCACCTGAGCCCAGGCCGGTAACGCAGCAAAACGATGCGCCACCCGGTGCAGAGCAGCAGTCGCGGAAGTACCGAGGGAGTCGAAAAAGGAGAAGCCGCCGGTATGTAAGGTAAAACGAGTGGGATTAAAACGTTCTGCCCTGCGCGGGTTTAGCGGTGAAATGGGGTCCCGTGGTTTTTCCGCCTCACCATACGTGGGGCTATCAAGGCTTTCGCTCATCGGCGTATTCTCCTGGGCGGTGCGGTGTCTCGGAAGTTAGGTGATGTTTTTGCTGAAGTTTTATGTTTCTCAAGGCTTTATCTATGTGACTGTCGCTAGAGCTTCGCACATAGTAAATCCCCTGCCGTAGGGCTAGGGGATCTTCCATAGAATCTAAGCCTTGTTTAGGTCGCTTCCGTATCGTAGGGAGCGTAGGCACCGCGCGGCAGCCGGTTTAGATTTGATGCGGCGGGCTTGTTCGCTTCGGAGCGTTCTTTAGCTTCACGTGCCCGTTCTGCATCGTCTTCCGCGAAGGCTTCGCGCACAATAACGCGGGGGTCATACTGACGGGGGTCATACTGACGCCAGTTGATTTCGTTGAGTGTTGCATCCCCCAGCGTATCTTTAAACTCGTCTCGGGCGTCGAAGGCCATTCGACGAACTGTTTTGATGAGTTCCTTGATTTGGCGCACGTATTCGGGCATGCGTTCGGGGCCGATCACGAAGAACGTGAGAACGGCTAAGACGACGAACTCAGTGCCACTAATACCAAACACAAGATATAGAGTACCAGCATCTTGAGTGCGACGGGAATTGCCACGAAGGCTTTTATGAGGTGTTTCGCACTGAGCTACACGGTTTTATCGTCTATATGTGATGCGCATCCCGCCGTAAGCTCTCGCCGGGATGCGCCTGGGTATACCGTTCGGTTTAGGGCGGGTAGTCCCCGCCGCCCGGTAGTTGCTTCCAATGCCACAGCCAGCCCACCCAGACAAGCTGCAGAAGGGCCCCGGAACCAATCAGCAGCCATCGGTAGGCGCGCGAAGAGGATATCGCCACGATGGGAAGCATGAGTGGAAAGAGGGGCAGAAGCAGCCGGAAAGTTGAAGACTGCGGGTTGAGGAAAATCAGTAGATAGGCGCCATAACATGCGCACCAGAGGATGATAGGACTTGCGAGAACCCGTTTCACGAGCGGGCTTGCCAGAAAGGCTGCATACCCCACAATCAGGAGCGGGAAAAGGAGGATCGTAAAGTACCCGAAGTATGCTATACCCTGAGAAATCCAGGGTGCCACGGGTGCAAGATCGCCCTGGCGCCAGGCGGTTTCGGTGGCGGTGTAGGCGTCAATACGACCGGTTATTTGCCAGGCATAGATTGGCCAAATGAGCGCGCAGAAGCAGATGAAAAGGGCACTGCCGAGCTGCGGTAGGCTGCGTAAGAAAACGCTCTCGAACCTTTCTTGGTCTTCGCCACGCTGACGGCGCTGCTGCTGTGCCTTAGCCTCTGTAATCAGGCAGGCGAACCACCATAGCCCGGCGGTGGCACCCAAGGGCACCCCAACCGGGCGGGACAGGCATGCCAGGAGCGCGACGGGCATCATGAGCAGATACTGCTTGCGCATCATCAGCAGTAGAACCCAAACGAGGAATACGAGGTTTAAGGATTCGGCATAGGGCACTTGCAGCACCGGGGCAACCGGCAGAAATGCTACCGCCGCAACCGCCCAGAGCGCCAGATTGTGCCGTGAGGTTTTTACATCCTTCGGGTCTTCGGTGCTCGACGCTGCCTCAGATACCTTTTCGCCATGCGATTGGTCTCGGTAACCCACAATATTCAGGCTCGTGGTGAAGAGCAGGTAGATAACCCATGCGGCAGCGAACCCAGCCAAGAGCGCCACTGTAGCCGCTACCGGATAGTAACCGATCCCTGTGATCCGGTTAATACCGCCAGCGATCAGGGGGAATAGCGGGTAAAATGCCCAGGGATTTTGCGCCACCGCTCCGGTGGAATCATAGGGCAGCTTACTCGGGTACCCGGATTGCGCAATCTGCCCATACCAGCTGGAATCCCAGGTGCTAATGAAGGGAAGGTACCCCAGATGCTGACCCCAGGGACCGAGCAGCTGTTGGTTGCCAACCACAGAAAAAATAATGAATCCCCAGACGCGGCTGAAAGCGTAAACGAGCATGACTTGCAGCCAAGCGGGAAGTCTTAGAAAGGCATCGCCCATACGGCGCAAACGCTCCCCCGATGCTATATACAACCATGTGATATCGGCATTGAGGGTAGAAGTTTTTGAGGGGTTTTTATCCTCATCTCGGCTGGATGCGCTGGCAGGTTTAGCCTGTGCCGCCGGTTTGTTCGCTGAGCTCCAGGGAATAGAGGGCACGGTGGTGTGCTGCTGGGGAGTTTTATCAGAGGGATTGTTCATCGGGAATGTTGGGGTAGAACCGGTGATGAGGTCAAGGTGCTTTCGTCGCTTACGGACTCCCGAGGTGCCGTTTTATCCGCGAACACGTCTAGTCCATCCCGAGCGATATAGGCCGCTAACTTCTTGCCGGGGTATAGTCGCTGGCTGGTGAGGCCAAAAGTTCCCAGCAGGGTGAGGATCAGAACCACCACCGCCAGAAGCGTGATCAGGATGTTCATGGGATACCTTTTCGGTTCAGGTTCGGTTCACGGGTCCTATGAGCCCTCAGATACGCCTGCCCTAGGAAACACGTACGTTTCTTAAGGCGTACCCAAAGTAGCTGCTGATCGCCGTTGCCTGCGTACAATAATGCATCCAGCGGGTGAGCGGCGCATCGCGGCTCATAGATTTACTCTATCTGTTCAGTCTAGCCTACCTGCCCGGCTGGCACAGATATTAAAGTGCGTATTTGTATCGGTGTGGGGTTTATCGGCTAGTCTTCGTCGACTTCGGTATGCAGCCAAAAAAGCAGATCGGTGTAGCAGCGGGTAAGCGCGCTGAAGCTCACGTGCTCGTTGTCGGTGTGAGCGAGGAGCGCATCGCCGGGACCAAAATTCACCGCAGGAATACCAATCTCACTGAGCCGTGCCACGTCTGTCCACCCGTATTTGGGTTTGGGCTCCTGCCCGACAGCCGCGATAAGTGATGCCGCCAGCGGGGTATCTAATCCGGGCCGCGCCGCCGGAGAAAGGTCTACGAAGTCGAACTCATAGCCGTCGAAAAGCTCAGTGACGTGCGCTTTTGCCTCATCCAGGGTCTTATTCGGGGCAAACCGGTAGTTAATGTGCAGGGCGGCAGCATCGGGAATAACGTTCCCGGCGACTCCCCCGGAAACCTGCACGGCATTGAGTCCTTCACGGTACGCAAGCCCCTCAACCTCGTAGGTTTGCGGTTCGTAATCTTCCAGAACGCGCAGCGCCCCAGCGAGCTTGTGGATCGCGTTTTCACCCTTCCAGGCACGCCCGGAGTGCGCCGCGAGCCCGGCGGTGCGCAGGTAGAAGCGCATCGTACCGTTGCATCCGCCCTCAATAGTGCCGTCGGTGGGTTCCAAGAGCACACCAAAATCAGCGTCAGTCAGAAGCTCACCGTGGTTGCGAATGAGCCGCGCCATGCCGGAAAGTTCGCTGGCGACTTCCTCATGGTCGTAAAACACATAGGTAAGGTTGTAGTCGGTATCGTGCTCGCCCAGTTCTGCCGCCAATTTGAGCTGCACCGCAACGCCGCCCTTCATATCGGTGGCACCGCGCCCGTAGAGAACCCAGTCCCCGTTATCTTCAACAATGCTTGCGGGTACGGTTCCGAGCGATCCCGCAACCGTGGGCAGAGGTACGGTATCCAGGTGACCAGCCAGCAGAATGCGCGTGCGTTCCTCACCGTTGCGGGGGCCAAATTCGGTACGGGCTATCATGGCGTCACCATCGCGGGTGAGATGCAGATGCGGATATGCACTGAGGGATTCATAAACGGCGTCTGCAATAGTTTTTTCTTCCCCGGAGACCGAATAAATATCAAGGAGCGTGCGGGTGAGTTCGGGCATCGAAACGTTCAGATCAAGCGAAGTGGTCATCAAGGGGTCTTCCGTGGTTGCGCAACAGTCTTCGTGTTCAACCCTAGCATTTCAACCCGTGGGAGGCCGCGCGTTTTCCCTATACGGCGCCCGATAGCGCATCTATAATGGTGGGCATGTCTGAAAACCTATCTTCCGAATCCCGTTATGCTTCCGGCGTCGCGCTGGTGAATGTCGTGGCCGCCGGGAATGAGGCTGGGACCGTACTCGATGCTTGGTTCCCCGCCCCCTCGCTAACCCAGACCCCCGACCTTTCTCTCGCCGATGAGCTGGATGCGCTCGTCGCCGACCACCCCGAACGTAACGCCCGTACTGAGGTGCGCACTGCCTCCATCAACCTGGATGAGGCCCCCGAGGACGCGGTCGATGCTTACCTGCGCCTGCACTTACTTTCGCATACGCTGGTACGCCCGAACAGCATCAACCTGGACGGACTGTTCGGCAAACTGGCAAACGTGGCATGGACGAATCACGGGCCGGTGCTCGCCAGCGAGTTTCAGAAACTTGCGCTGGGGCTTCGTAAGCTCGGGCACCTGAGCGTGAGCCATATTGATAAGTTCCCGCGCCTGGTGGATTATGTGGTTCCCGCCGGGGTGCGTGTGGGCGACGGCGACCGCCTGCGTCTGGGTGCGCATCTGAGCCCCGGCACCACGGTTATGCACGAGGGCTTCGTGAATTTCAATGCTGGCACCTTGGGTACGTCGATGGTTGAGGGGCGTATTTCCCAGGGCGTTGTGGTGGGCGACGGCTCCGATGTGGGCGGCGGCGCTTCTACGATGGGCACGCTCTCCGGCGGCGGCACGCAGCGCGTCTCGATTGGTGAACGTTACCTGCTGGGT
>ENA-OWND01001969-OWND01001969.1-metagenome-genome-assembly--contig:-NODE-1969-length-11624-cov-15.155415_pt1 | contig 11624 bp, 8 predicted proteins | sample MGYA00245342_ERZ651119 | MGnify/ENA primary metagenome ERZ651119 (study PRJEB26857, sample SAMEA4031756) | metagenome | biome: human; feature: oral; material: saliva | place: Philippines | collected 2014...
GCCGCGTCCCCGAGCGTCTGTGGTCGCCCGAGTCCGGGGAGCGCGCTCCCTGGGATACGTGGCGCGGCCTGGACGCGGCCCAACAGCCCTCGTACGCGGATGCCGAGTCCGTGTCCGAGGTGACGGCTCAGCTGCGCCGTCAGCCGCCCCTCGTGTTTGCGGGCGAGGTCGATGACCTGCGCACGTGGATGGGTGCGGCGTCCCGCGGCGAGGCCTTTGTGCTGATGGGCGGAGACTGTGCCGAAACCTTTGCGGAGGCGACCGCCGATCACGTGCGTTTGAAGATCCAGACGCTGCTGCAGATGGCTGTCGTCCTGACGTACGGCGCGTCGCTGCCGGTCATCAAGGTCGGTCGTATCGCGGGGCAGTACGCCAAGCCTCGTTCCTCCGACCTGGAGACGCGCGACGGCGTGACGCTGCCGAGCTATCGCGGCGACGCGGTCAACTCGTTCGAGTTCACTCCCGAGGCGCGCGAGCCCGACCCGCAGCGCCTCCTGTCCCTGTATAACCATGCGGCCTCGACGCTGAACCTGATCCGCGCCTTCACGAAGGGCGGCTATGCGGATCTGCGGCAGGTACACCGTTGGAATCAGGGCTTCATGTCGAATCCGGCGTATGCGCGCTACGAGTCGCTGGCCGCCGACATTCACCGCGCGATCAAGTTCATGGGAGCAGCGGGCGTTGATTTTGAGACGCTGCGCGACGTGGACCTGTATTCCTCGCATGAGGCTCTGCTCCTGGAGTATGAGTCGGCGATGACGCGCATTGATTCGCGTACGGGCGAGCCCTACAACACGTCTGCCCACTTCCTGTGGGTGGGGGAGCGGACGCGCGAGGAGGAGGGAGCTCATATCGAGCTGCTGTCGCGCGTGCGTAACCCGATTGGGGTCAAGCTTGGTCCGTCCACGACGCGCGATCAGATGCTCTCGCTCATCGACCGCCTCAACCCGGAGGGCGAGGAGGGACGCCTGTCCTTCATCACGCGCATGGGTGCGCAACGCATCCGTGAGGTGCTGCCTCCGCTGCTTGAGGCGGCGCGCGAGGATGGCCGACCGATCACGTGGATGACGGATCCGATGCACGGCAACACGATCACGTCGTCGACCGGATATAAGACACGTCGTTTTGAGACGGTCATGGACGAGGTCCGTGGCTTCTTCGAGGCGCACGAGGCAGCGGGCACCGTGCCGGGCGGCCTGCATGTCGAGCTCACCGGTGACGACGTCACCGAGGTGATTGGCGGCTCCGAGCATATCGACGACGAGTCGCTGCGTGATCGTTACGAGACGCTCGTCGATCCTCGTTTGAATCATCAGCAGAGCCTGGAGATGGCATTCCAGGTCGCTCAGTATTTGGCGAAGGGTTCCTCCCACGAGGAGTGAGCTATCGCGGAGAGAGGATCCCCGGCCTCGTTCATTCATTCATGTGGACGAGGCCGGGGATCTTTCTGTGCTCGAGGCTCCCCCGCGTGCGGTGAGTTCGGCGAGCGGCGGATAGTTGCCGCGCCGTGGCGTCACACGATGGAGATCGTCACGGTCGACCCCTTCTTGACCTTGCTGCCGCCGGCGGGGTCGGACGAGCGCACGGTGTTGAAGAAGCCTCCGAGGATCAGGTCTTCCTGGACGGTGAATCCGGCTCCTTCGAGCTTGTCGTGTGCTTCCTGACGCTGAAGGCCGACGACGTCAGGAACGGTGACCATCTCGGGTCCCTTGGATACGGTGTAGGAGACGGAGTCGCCACGGTACACGGTGGAACCCTCGCGGGTCTGCTGGGAGATCACCTGTCCCTCGGGGACTGTGTCGGAGTAGGCCTCGGTGGGTGAGGCAACGAGGCCGAGGGCCTCGATCGAACTCTTGGCGGCGGAAGCACCCTTGCCGGTCAGGGTGGGCACGGTCCGGGGTTCGCGGCCCTTGGAGAGGACGACGTCGACCGTGGAGTCGTGGGCCAGGGAGGTGCCCGCTGCGACGGACTGGGAGATGACCTGACCTGGGGGAACTTCTTCGGAGTAGGCATCAGTGACAGCGCCCAAGGCCAATCCGGCGTCTGCCAGGGTACGCGAGGCCTCGTCCTGTCCCTTTCCGACGACGTTTGGAACGTCCTTCATGTCGATGCCCTTGGAGACGTACAGCTGGACGTTCGTGCTCTTATGCACGGAGCTGCCGCCGTCCGGGTCGGAGTGCGTGACAATGCCGGATTGGACGTCGTCAGAGAACTCCTCTTCAACGGAAGAAGCCAGTCCGATGGCACCCAGGTCTGCCTGCACGTCTGCCAGGTCCCGTCCCGTTGTGGTGGGCATCGTCAGGTAAGAACCGGGACCATACTCGGTCCACCACCAGCTCCCGCCGAAGCTGGCGGCGACGATGAGCAGAAAGGCGATGACAGCCAGGAGTATCGCTCGCGTGGACATCTTCGCAGGAAGTTCGCCCGCGGAAGGGGTCTCGGTCGGGGTGGAGGCGTGCACGGTGGTGACGGCGGTCGCGGTGGGGACAGCAGTCGCGGTGGTGACGGCGGGCGCGGGCATCGCTTGCGTGAGCTGGGTGGGCATGACCTCCGTGTTCAAGGCGGTTGTCTCGGAACCGCTTCGGCTGTCCTCGTGTGCTACCTCGGCGCGGCGGTTGGCGATGTCGGAGGGGATGGACGCTGCGGCCCGCGCCACTAGGTCGAGGGCGTCGGACGCGTCGGCGCATCGGTTCGCGGGGTTACGCGCGGTGAGCGCGGCGATGAGGTCGTCGATCTCGCGGGGAATCCACGGAAGGTTGGCCGAGGGACTCGGAACGTCGTCCGAGACGTGGTGAGAGGCGATCTGCAGGGGTGATTCGTCAGCCCACGGCACGGCACCGGTGAGCATCTCGTAGAGCATGATCCCGACGGAGTACAGGTCGGAGCGTGCGTTAGCTTCGGTGGTCAGAGCGATCTCGGGCGCAATGTAGGCGACTGTTCCCAGCATGTTGCCCGTGGCGGACGTCGCCCCTTCCGAGACCGCGCGAGCCAGGCCGAAGTCGGCGACCTTCGCGGGGCCATCGGTGGGAACAAGAATGTTCTCGGGCTTGATGTCGCGGTGAATGACACCCATGCGGTGGGCTGCGCGCAGAGCCTCGAGGATGTCGGTCGTGTAGCGCAGTGCCTGCGGAATCGTGAACGCGCCCTGGGCATTCAGGAGTGCGCGCAGGTTGGTCCCATCGATGAGCTCCATGACGAGGAAGCCCTGGCCCGAGACGACTCCCTGGTCGAAGACGGAGACGACGCCCGGGTGGACAATGCGGGCGGCGGCGCGCGCCTCTCGGTGGAAGCGCTCGACGAAGGCATCGGATTCAGCGAGGTGGGGGTGCATGACCTTTAGGGCCACGGGTCGCTCCAGGCGTTCGTCCTGGGCGACGTATACGGTCGCCATGCCGCCGCGCGCCAGTCTGCGCGTGACCCGGTATCGCTGATCAATCAGGCGGCCGATCAGTGGGTCAGTTTGGTCGTGTGTTTTCTCGTCGCTCACTATGCTGATTCTATGGGAGTTTTCGGCAAATCATTGGAAGTGTGGACACCGGTGCGGCGCACCGATGCGGTAGTGTTGCGGTTATGACCAGTGCTGATATGTCCCTGTTATCTACCGACGAGGTGTGCCGTCTGCTCGGTATTGAGGAACGCCGCCTCAAACAGCTGATTCGTGACCGCGTCCTGATCGAGGCGCGCTCCGCGTCCGGCGAACGCGGGGTACCCCGCGACATCATCGTGAAGGGTGAGAACGGCTGGGAACCGCTGCCCTTCTTGCAGGGGACGCTGACCCTCCTGGCCGATGACGGCTTCACGCCCGAGGAGTCCCTGGCTTGGTTGTACACCGTGCAGGACGAGCTGGGTGAACGCCCCATCGACGCGCTCACCTCGGGTCGTCACCACCGCGTCAATCGCATCGCCTCGACCCTGGCGTTCTGATGCCCTTGCCCCCGGTGTCTAGGCGCGCCGGGCGGTGAGGATGTCACAGAGTTCACGCAGCATGGCGGATGCCTCGTCGCCGAAGGCTGACGCGTCAAGTGCGCGGTGGCCTTGTGCGACGAGGTTCGCAATTTCAGCCTCGTGCGCGCTGCGTCCGTTGCGCTCGATGATCTGTCTCGCGACCGCGATTTCGTCGGTCGAAGCCTCCGCAACCCCGAGTACGTTCGCGAGAGCTGTGCGCTCGGCGGGGGAGGAGACCGCCCAGGTCAGGGCAAGCAGGACGGTTCGCTTGCCCTCGCGCAGGTCGTCCCCGGCTGGCTTGCCGGTGACTGTTGGGTCTCCGAAGACGCCGAGGTCGTCGTCGCGCAGCTGGAAGGCCAGCCCCCAAGGCGTCAGGATTGCATCGAGGGCGTCGGTCAGTTCGTTGATGATGTGTGTCGAGTTGGCTCCGCAGATCGCGCCGAGCTGGGCGGGACGAACGACGGAATAATGCGCGGACTTGTGCAGGGCGACATCGAGGGAATCGGCTGCGCTCAGCGCGTCGGCGCGCCGGGGATCCAGCGGACTTTGTTCAGCCATGATGTCGAGGTACTGGCCCAGTGCAACCTCAGCGTGCATGTCGGCGAAGCTGCGGGCGAAAGCGCGTGCATTCGCCTCGGGCAGGTCCAACGCCTGTTCGTCGGCCTCGGCGCTCGCTGCCGAGAAGAGGAAGTCTCCCACGAGAATCGCGGCGTTGCGGCCAAAGGTCCCTGACGACCCGATCCATCCCGCGCCCCGGTGGAGGTCTGCGAGGCGGCGGTGAGGCGTCGGTGCACCGCGCCGCTCATCCGCATGATCGATGATGTCGTCGTGGACGAGGGCGCTGGCCTGGTAGAGCTCGAGTGCGGCTGCCAGGTGGGGCAGGCGCGCCTCCGACAGGGGCCTGCCCGAACTCAGTGACCAGCCGACGTGGGCCATGAGAGCGCGGAAGCGTTTGCCTCCTTCCGCCGAGGAAACTACGGCCTCGGAGAATGCGGACGAGCGCGGTGTCGCGCCCGCGCGGGCAAGGAGGCGTGCCAGGGCGGTCGCGGTCGCCTCGTCGATGTGGGGACGTAGCACGGAGAAACTCTCGCTCAGACTCATGTGGTCACTGTAACTGACGGGCGAGGGTATGCGCGGTCCTTAGGCAGGGAAGCGTCACACCTACCGTCAGGAAAACTATCGAGTAACGCACTAAACTGGTGATGGTATGCCGATTTGCAATCGGCGCTGTTTTGCATACCCATCAATGAAAGGGACCCGTGTGAGTGCATCGCGCGCTTCGGCAAAGGACTCCGCGACGACTAAGGACGCCCCGGAGGTGAAAGCCCTCGCGCAGAAGACGACGCGCACCAGGAAGGCCGCGTCGACTGCGAAGGCTGAGGCAGCCTCGGGCACCGAGGAGAAGAAGGCTGCCGCCAAGAAGTCCGCCGCGAAGAAGGCTCCCGCGAAGAAGGCTGCTCCCAAGAAGACCACGAAGCGGGCGGCGGAGGGTGCCGAGGAGAAGAAGCCCGCCGCCAAGAAACCTCGCGGCCGCAAGAAGAAGGATGCGGAGGTTATCGAGGAGGTGACGCCGGATCTCGAGGTCGCGGAAGAAGAAGACTTTGATCCCACGGGCGAGGACCTTGAGGATCCGGACCTGGAGACCGATACCGATGACGAGGATGTGACCGGGGGCGAAGAGGAGCCTGAGGAGGAAGAGACGAAGGCAGCCGAGGGTGCCGCGCTGCGCGAACGCACGAACGCCGGCATTCACGTTAAGGGTGGATTCGTCGTCTCCGACTCCGACGAGACCGACGAACCTGTCCAGCAGGTGACGGTCGCTGGCGCGACCGCCGACCCGGTGAAGGACTACCTCAAGCAGATCGGCAAGGTCTCCCTGTTGAACGCCGAGCAGGAAGTCGACCTGGCCCGCCGCATCGAGGCCGGCCTGTACGCCGAGTACAAGCTGAAGAACCAGGCCGACGAGATGACCAGCCGCGAGCGTCGCGAGCTGCACTTCCTGGCCCAGGATGGTCAGCAGGCGAAGAACCACCTGCTCGAGGCCAACCTGCGTCTGGTCGTGTCGCTGGCTAAGCGCTACACCGGTCGCGGCATGCAGTTCCTGGACCTCATTCAGGAGGGTAACCTCGGTCTTATTCGCGCGGTCGAAAAGTTTGACTACACGAAGGGGTACAAGTTCTCGACCTACGCCACGTGGTGGATCCGTCAGGCGATCACCCGAGCGATGGCTGACCAGGCTCGCACGATCCGCATCCCCGTGCACATGGTCGAGGTCATTAACAAGCTTGCCCGTGTCCAGCGCCAGATGCTGCAGGACCTGGGTCGTGAACCCACCCCCGAGGAACTGGCGAAGGAACTCGACATGACTGCCGAGAAGGTCGTCGAGGTCCAGAAGTATGGCCGTGAACCCATCTCGCTGCACACGCCGCTGGGCGAGGACGGCGATTCGGAGTTCGGTGATCTCATTGAGGATTCCGAGGCTATCGTGCCTGCCGACGCCGTATCCTTCACCCTGCTCCAGGAACAGCTCCACCACGTCCTCGACACGCTGTCGGAGCGTGAGGCCGGTGTCGTCTCCATGCGTTTCGGCCTGGGTGATGGCCAGCCTAAGACGCTCGATGAGATCGGCAAGGTTTACGGCGTCACGCGTGAGCGCATCCGCCAGATTGAGTCCAAGACGATGTCGAAGCTGCGTCACCCCTCGCGTTCGCAGGTTCTGCGCGATTACCTCGACTGACGTACACCGTACGTACATGGGGGCCAGGAACATACGTTCCTGGCCCCCATGACAACATCGTCACAATGCTGTCAGCTTCGGGTGGCTTCGTCGCATTAAATGGGGTTGGTAGGGCAGGATGAAGACATGCTTGAGGGTACGCTGATTCTCGTTGTGACTGTCATTCTGGTTATCGTCGTCGCGGCCGGTGTTGTGGCCGTCCTCGCGCTGTCGCGACGCAGCGCCGATGACTGGAAGGGTGTCATCAAGCGTGAGCGCGAGGAAATCACGCAGGATGTGCGCACGCATTCCTTACCTAAGCGTGCCTCGTCGTCTTCCGATGGGCCTGTCGTTCCGCGTACGGCGTCACTGGATGCTCTTTTGAGCACTGCTGACTCTTCTAGCGCGTACTTCGATGCTGATCGGCTGCCCGGCGTTGATCGCCTCGAAAATGTCACCGGGCGTGTCAGTGGTCGGTTCGACCGCAACGGCAAGGAAAACAAGCGCGGTGGCGGCTCGCGAGGCAAGGCGCAGGGTCAGTAACGCACCCGGCGAGACTCACGCTTTCATCCGGATGCGTCCATGGGGGATAATGGCCCCATGGACGCATTTGTTTCATTCCTTCAAACGCCGTGGGCAGTCGTCGTCGGCCTGGTGCTCGCCGTGCTGGTCGGCCTGGTCATCCGCCTGGTCGTCAGCTCGCGTCAGCGCCCGTCCGAGGACGTTTCGGTCCCGGCCCAGCCCCAGGTGCCCGCCACCGGTGAGAGCCCAACGCCGACGCAAGCCGATGAGGAAAGCCCAGAGCGGCCTCGCGCCGGCCCCGAGGCATCGGAAGAGTCCGCCGCCCCGGCTGAAGCGGAGATCACCGCCGAGCCGGCCGTCGAACGGCCCGAACCCGTGCGTGGGCGCATGGAGCGCCTGCGCGAACGTCTCGCTTCCTCCGGCGCACTTGGCCGCGCGATCCTCGGAGTTCTCAGTCGAGGCCAGCTCAGTGCCGCAGACTGGGAAGAAATCGAGGAGTCCCTGCTCATCGCGGACCTCGGCTTGGAGGCGACCGATTCCCTCATGGAGGCGCTCAAGCGCCGTGTCGCCGTCGAGTCCACGACTGACGAGGCTCGCATCCGTGAGATCTTGCGCGAGGAACTCCTGGCCCTCGTCGGCCCCGACATGGACCGCTCTCTTGATCTGACCCGCCCGGAGGCGGACGGAACGTCCAAGCCAGCCGTCGTCCTCATGGTTGGTGTGAACGGCACCGGCAAGACGACGACCGTCGGTAAGCTTGCGCGCATCCTCGTCGCGGAAGACAAGTCCGTCCTCCTGGGCGCTGCCGATACCTTCCGCGCCGCCGCCGCCGACCAGCTCGCCACGTGGGGTGAGCGCGTGGGCGTTGACGTTGTGCGAAGCGACCGAGAAGGTGCCGACCCGGCATCCGTTGCCTTCGAGACTGTGCGCGAGGGCATTGCGCGCGACGTCGACGTCGTCCTCGTCGACACGGCGGGCCGTCTGCAGAATAAGTCCACACTCATGGATGAGCTTGGCAAGATCAAGCGCGTCATGGAAAAGCAGGCCCCCGTCTCCGAGGTCCTCCTGGTCCTGGACGCCACCACCGGTCAGAACGGTATGAAGCAGGCGGAGGTGTTCGCGCAAGCGACCGGAGTGACCGGCATTGTGCTGACCAAGCTTGACGGATCCGCGAAGGGCGGCATCGTTGTCTCGGTCCAGCGGGCCCTGGGCGTTCCCGTGAAGTTCGTCGGCCTCGGCGAAGGTGCGGAGGATCTGGCACCCTTCGACCCGCAGGGTTTCGTCGACGCGATCGTGGGCCGCGCCTAAGCACCCACTTGCCACGCCACTATCCTCGGCCCTGGTCACACGACCGGGGCCGAGGTGCGCTAACCTGACCTAGTACTGTAGCCATCTTGGGAGAACACACGTGTTTGGAAACCTGTCAGATCGCCTGACCCAATCCTTCCGCACCCTGCGCAGTCGCGGGGTCCTGACCGAGTCCGACGTCGATCAGGCGATTTCCGATATCCGCCGCGCCCTCATCGAGGCGGATGTCGCCCTTCCCGTCGTCCGTCAGTTCACCTCCCAGGTTCGCGAGAAGGCCTACGGTGCGGCCCGCTCCAAGGCTCTCAACCCCGGCCAGCAGGTCGTCTCCATCGTCCACGACGAACTCGTTGAGATCCTGGGCGGTGCCACCCGCGAACTGACTTTCGCGGAGTCCGGTCCCACCGTCTTTATGCTCGCCGGCCTTCAGGGTGCCGGTAAGACCACCCTGGCCGGAAAGCTCGGCAAGTGGCTGCGTGAGGAAGGCAAGACCGTCCTCCTCGTGGCGTCCGACCTCCAGCGCCCTAACGCCGTCCAACAGCTTCAGGTCGTCGGCGAGCGCGCCGGCGTCAAGGTGTGGGCTCCCGAACCCGGCAACGGTGTGGGCAACCCCGTCGAGGTCGCACGCAGCGGTGTTGAGTTCGCCCGCCAGAGCGGCATCAACGTCGTCATCGTCGATACCGCTGGTCGCCTCGGCGTCGACCAAGAGATGATGGACCAGGCGATCGCGATTCGCGACGCCGTCAACCCGCACGAGATCATGTTCGTCCTGGACGCCATGGTTGGTCAGGACGCGGTGTCCACGTCGACGGCATTCCGTGATGGCGTCGGATTTACCGGAGTGGTCCTGTCCAAGCTGGACGGCGACGCGCGAGGCGGTGCCGCCCTGTCTGTGCGCGGCGTGACCGGCGCTCCGATTCTCTTCGCTTCCACGGGCGAGGGACTCGATGACTTCGAGCGCTTCCACCCGGATCGTATGGCCGGGCGCATCCTCGACATGGGTGACATCCTCACCCTCATCGAGCAGGCCGAGAAGAAGATGGACGCCGAGGAGGCCGAAAAGGTCGCCTCCAAGGCCCTGGCCGGCCAGCTGACCCTCGCCGACTTCCTCAGCCAGCTCCAGCAGATTAAGAAGCTGGGGTCCATGAAGAAGATGCTCGGCATGATCCCGGGTGCTGCCCAGCTGCGCGAGCAGATCGACAACTTCGACGAGCGCGAGGTCGACCGCGTTGAGGCTATCGTCCGTTCGATGACGCCCGCCGAGCGTGAGGATGTCTCGATCCTCAATGGCTCGCGCCGCGCGCGTATCGCCCGCGGTTCGGGCACGACGGTGAAAGAGGTTAACCAGCTTGTCCAGCGCTTTGAGGCTGCCCGCGAAATGATGGGCCAAATGGGCCAGATGGGTGGGGGAGTGCCCGGCATGGGTGCTCTGCCGGGACGCGGCGGCAAGGCCAAGCAGAAGGTGAATGCCCGTAAGGCACAGGCCCAGCGCGCTCGCGTGAAGAAGAAGGCTCGCTCCGGTAATCCCGCGAAGCGCCGCCAGCAGGAACTCGAGGCCATGCTGCCCCCATCGGAGCGCAGCGCCCCACAGGGATCCTCCTTCGGTGGTGCCGCTCAGGCACCCGCCGCGCGTCCGACGATTGACGATCTGCCGGACGACGTCAAGCGTATGCTCGGACAGCTCTGAGCTGTGCTCGTCACCGGCGTCGGCCTGTGGGCTGAGGATGCGCTTGCTCGCCCGCGGTGGGTGAGCGGTACGTGGTCTGTGTCCGACGGACTCATTCGTCGCGTCGGTGACGAATTGGCGGATCGCGCCGAGCGCTGCGGCTTTATCGTGCCGGGCATGGTGGACGCGCACTGCCACATTGGTTATTCCTCGACCGGCCCGGTGTCGCCCGAGGATATGATCCGGCAGTCGGCGCTCACGCTCGCCAGTGGCGTGACGCTCGTGCGTGATTGTGGCGTGCCCGTCGATAACTCGTGCGTGAACGACCTTGTTGGTCCGCGCCTGATCCGCTGCGGCCGCCACGTCGCGCGGCCCAAGCGCTACATGCGCGACCTGCCGCTGGACGTCGAGGATCAGCGTGAGCTGCCCGGTGTCCTGGCCAACATGGCGGGGCGCTGCGACGGCTGGGTCAAGATCGTCGGTGATTGGATCGACCGCAGCGGCGGCGCGGACGCTGACCTCATGCCGCTGTGGGATCCTTCCGTCCTGCGTGAGGCGGTCGCCGCCGTGCACGAGGCCGGGGCGCGCATCGCTGTCCACGCTTTCTCTCACCGCGTCATTGATTCGCTTATTGAAGCGGGTGTCGATGACATTGAGCACGGCAGCGGCATCGACGCGGACCAGGCCAGCGAGATCGCAGCGCGCGGCATCGCCGTAACCCCGACTCTGCGCCAGGTCGAGCTTTTCGCGGACTTCGCCGCGCAGGCGGGGACTAAGTACCCCGTCTACGCGGCCACCATGCAGCGCATGTATGACACGCGTGTCGAACACTTCCAGATGCTTCTGGACGCAGGCATCCTCCTCCTGCAGGGAACCGATGCTGGTGGATACCAGGAGCACGGTTCCATCGCGGGCGAGCTTGACCTGTGGTCGCGCTGGGGTGCCTCGTCCCAGGCCGTCATCGACGCGTCCACCTGGGTCAGCCTCCGATACCTGGGCCGCCCCGGCCTCGTCGAAGGATCGGACGCTGATCTGCTGATACTTGACGATGATCCGCGCGCCGACCCGCTCGCCCTCGCGAGGCCGACCTCCGTATATATCGGGGGAGAGTGTGCGTGGGAGCGTCCCTAGACACTCCACGTATGTGTAGTGATGGATCTAACCGCGCTGCAGTGTCAAGCATGGCGTTCCCCTGTGGGATTCAGGCTCGAATTATGGCATAATCGCTAGCTGTACCCGGCGGAACGTAGACCCTCTCACTGCGTGTCGTCGTGTCCCGGTCCAATGCGGCCCCTGTGTTTCCCACCTCGGGACGCAAAGGTCCACACCAATTCTGAAATGGAGAGACCACTCAAGTGGCAGTTCGAATTCGCCTGAAGCGCATGGGCAAGATCCATGCCGCCCAGTACCGCGTTGTCGTCGTCGATTCCCGCAAGAAGCGTGACGGCCGCGTCATCGAAGAGGTCGGCT
>ENA-OWND01001971-OWND01001971.1-metagenome-genome-assembly--contig:-NODE-1971-length-11613-cov-4.364423_pt1 | contig 11613 bp, 10 predicted proteins | sample MGYA00245342_ERZ651119 | MGnify/ENA primary metagenome ERZ651119 (study PRJEB26857, sample SAMEA4031756) | metagenome | biome: human; feature: oral; material: saliva | place: Philippines | collected 2014...
CAGTTTGGGGAGTCAGGGGGGACAGCACGGTGCTACTCTACAATAGAGCCTACGGAGTCAGCAATTTGAAGTTTCCCCTCAACGCAGCTGCTGATCGAGATACGCTTTTGTTGCGTTTCATCGGTACGGATGATGTGGCGACCGACACCCTTTTCGTAGAGCACAGCCGGCAACCCCATTTCGAATCGCTGGATTGTCCGGCCTCTATGTTCCATGTTATACAAAAAGCGAGCGCACGCGCCAACACACTCCCCCACTCTTCACTCAGTGTAGACAGCGTTTCGATCGCAAACCCGAAAGTTCAATATCAAGATGTCGACAATCTCAAAGTATATTTGCGTTCTGCTGCTCAGTAGCACGGCGATCGGGGCAAAAGCTGCCGAAGGGCTTGAAGCAGACAGCTTGCGAATGAGGGAGTCGCAGGGCATTCAGTTTGCCGATAAGGACAAAGATCGTTTGATGCGCTTGGCTGCGAACAAAAAAATACCTACATTCGCCGGATTAAGCGTATCGGCCGATTTGGCAGGGGCTTTTCTTGCTGCAACAAGAGGGATCGGCAATTATGAAGCAGCGTTGCGCCTGAATTTAAAAAACACCTTTTTCCCGGTTGTTGAGTTGGGATGGGGAGTTTGTGACCAGATTGGCGACGCCACCCAGTTGCATTACAAGGTGCGCGCCCCTTATGGCCGCGTGGGACTGGACTACAACGTAAAAAAGGACAAGAACAGTCTCAATCGTGTCTTTGTCGGTTTCAGATACGGGTACTCTAATTTCAATTACGACCTGTTTTCTGACGGACTTTACGATGCGCATTGGAAAACGACCGTGCCTTTTCACTATACCGACCAATCAGGCAGCGCGCATTGGGGAGAAGCCGTTTTCGGACTGCAAACTTCTCTCTGGAAGTTCGTGCATCTCGGCTGGTCACTGCGCTATCGACTGCGAATTGCTGAACATCAGACGGAAATCGGGCGAGCATGGTATGTTCCCGGCCTGGGACGCAACATCGGAGGGAGCAATTTTGCCGGTACTTTCCAATTGGTTTTCGACCTCACCCGATTCCAAAAACATAAAAGGTAGATTCTGTTTTACACTTTCGATATGAAGAAAATTCTTTCTGCCCTCTTTCTTGTCGCATTGATCGTGGGTACGGTGTTTATTCTGTCTGGTTCTAAGTATTACACGAACGAAGGACAGATTTTCGGCACTACTTATCACATTACCTATGCGGGCACTGAAGATCTGGACAAGGAAATTCGTGCTGAATTGCAACGAGTGGACGATGCACTTTCCATGTTCAACAAACAGAGCACGTTGTCTAAATTCAATCGCAACGAAGCTTTTGATGTCAACGACTCACGTTTCAACGACGTAGTGCGACTTTCGCAGCAACTCTCTCAAGAAACTGACGGAGCCTTCGACATTTCTGTTGCCCCTCTGGTCAACGAATGGGGGTTTGGCTTCAAGCATCGCGAGAAAGTCACCCAGGCAAAGGTGGATTCTCTCCGTCAATTCGTCGGTTACGACAAGCTGTATTACGAAAAAAACAAGTTGTGCAAACGCGATCCGCGTGTTACTATAGATTGTGGTGCTGTGGCCAAAGGCTACGGCGTAGATTGCGTGGCTAAGCTCCTTTCTGCCAATGGTTGTACCAACTATATGGTGGAAATTGGGGGTGAAGTCGTCGTGAAAGGTCAGAATGCCAAGGGAAAAAAGTGGACCATTGGCATCAATAAGCCTGTGGATGACAGCACGAAAACCGTGAGTGAAGTACAAACCGTGCTGCATGTCAGTGATTGCGGGATTGCTACTTCCGGAAATTACCGCAATTTCTATTACGTAGACGGGCGCAAAGTTTCGCACACCATCGATCCTAAAACCGGACAACCCGTGCAGCACAGTTTGCTCTCCGCCACTGTACTTACTTCATCGTGCGCCAAATCAGATGCTCTCGCCACCTCGTTCATGGTGATGGGCTTAGAGCGCGCAAAAAACTTCTTGGCGAAGCACAAAGATGTGCAAGTCTATTTCATTTACGCCGACGGACTAGGAAAATACAAAGTCTGGATGACCGAAGGCATGCAAAAACTCACAGAACCTTGAACATGGAACAACAATTCATCGATCGGCTCAGCGAATCACCGCTCTTTCAGGGCCTCACCATGGATGATTACATCAGCATTAACGAGCGGGTGCACTTCGAATTCGCTACAATTTCGCGTGGCACGGCGATTGTCGAGGAAGGAGACCCCTGTGAATCACTCATCTGTACGCTCGGCGGAACGGTCTGCCGGGAAGAGCGTTGCGATAATGGGAGCTATATTTTCCGTGAGATCAATACTACGCCCATGGTGCTCCAACCTGAGCGACTTTTCGGTCTGAGACAGCGGTATAGTGCCGGATTTATTGCGGAGACCGAAGTGAAGTTGCTCAAGGTGTCCAAGCAAGATGTGAGGGACAACCTGTTTAACTACATGCCTTTCCATATCAACTTCTTTAATCACATTTGTTCGAGCCATCAGCTCATTGATGCGCGCTTGTGGCGCCCAATGCCCGATTCGCTTGAGCAGCGATTTGTTTATTTCCTCCTCACGCGCTCGACGCGACCCGCAGGACGGAAAGAATTGATTGTGGATATGATCGCATTGGCGGGTGAATTGGTAGCAACACGCCTACGCGTTTCGCAAATGCTCAATAATCTCAAAGATAGAGGACTCATCGAATTACGCAGACGCCACATTGTGGTGCCTTCGCTCGAAACACTAATCCAAAATGCACAGTAGACAAGAAAAACTCGAGGCGCTCAATCGAGTGTTGGACGTACTTGAAGAGCTGAGAGAAAAGTGTCCTTGGGACAAAAAGCAGACGAATGAGAGTCTCCGTCCCAATACGATCGAAGAAGTGTATGAACTTTGCGACGCCTTGATGCGCAGTGACAACAAAGAGATCTGCAAAGAATTGGGCGATGTGCTGCTGCATGTGTTCTTTTATGCCAAGATTGGAGAAGAACGCGCGCAGTTCGATCTCGCAGATGTGTGCAACAAACTCTGCGATAAGCTCATTTTCCGTCATCCCCACGTCTATCCTCCTGCAGACGTAGAAGCTGCCGGCGCACGTCAAGGCATTCAGATTGAAACCGCAGCAGATGTCAGCGCGCAATGGGAACAGCTTAAACAAAAAGAGAAGGACGGCAATAAAACTGTGCTTTCGGGCGTACCCCAATCGCTTCCGACGCTCATCAAAGCCTATCGCATCCAAGACAAGGCGCGCAATGTAGGTTTTGACTGGGAAGAGCGTGCCCAAGTGTGGGACAAAGTGAAGGAAGAGATCGGGGAGTTCGAAACAGAGCTCGAGCACATGGACAAAGACAAAGCAGAAGCCGAGTTCGGAGATGTCTTGTTTTCGTTGATCAATGCGGCTCGTCTTTACAAAATCAACCCCGACAATGCATTGGAGCGTACCAATCAGAAATTTATCCGCCGCTTCAACTATCTCGAATCCAAAACCTTGAAACAAGGTCGTCCACTTACTGAGATGACCTTGGCAGAGATGGATGCCATCTGGGAGGAAGCCAAACAAATGGAGCGAGAATCGTGAAAGAAGGCGAGTCGGCAAAGTGTCGAGTGGGAACATTGAATGAAACATGCCCCGCAAGCAATCAATATGGGGCGCGTGTGCTTTATCGTTTACCGGAAGCTCTTGATTACGTGGAAATTCGAGCGAAGCGCGAGCCGTTTCGCTCGATGCACTATACTCAATCGCCAGCCATCGAGGGATATGTATTCGCCCCCTTTACCATTTCCGAGCAAAATCCGTTTTGGCTGATTCCAAATGACGAAACGATCCGCCATGAAATCGGAGAACCGGAGTGGCAACGCCCCCGGGCGGAACGTTGCGAGGGAGACACTGAGATCAAAAGCTACGCTCGTGCTTTCGCGCGCTGCAAAGAGATGTTGACCGATGGGCGTTTGGAGAAAATCGTTCTCTCGCGAACCGCCACTTTTCGCTTGTGCGACCCGTTGACTGCCGAGCACCGACTGGCTTTGTTCCTTGATGCCTGCCGCAGCTACCCACATTCTTTTGTCAGTCTGGTAGAATTGCCTTCGCCCCACGGAGCTTGGCTGATGGCAACGCCGGAAATTTTGATTGAAACCCACCCAGATGGATTTCATACCATGGCGTTGGCAGGAACCTCCCCTGTTTCTGACGAAACGATGGGGCTTTTGGAAAATTGGTCCCCGAAAAATCGCAAAGAACAGGCTTATGTTGCGGACTATATCCGTAAGTATCTTGCCAACTTTTCCAGTGAAGTGCGCGAAAGTCCGGTTTACGTGCGCAAAGCCGCTTCATTGTTCCATCTTTGCACCGACTTTTATCTTCCACCCTCAGGCGCAATCCGATTAAGTACCTTGGCCGAGGCGCTCCACCCCACTCCTGCAGTTTGTGGTACGCCGGTTGAGGAGGCACGGCGCGTCATTGCGCAGGTTGAAACGCATGATCGCGCTTACTATTCCGGATTTTCCGGACCTGTTCTCCAAGGCGAAGCACACTTGTTTGTCAATTTGCGGTGCGCACACCTTTTTTCCACCCACGCTACGCTTTATGCCGGCGGTGGTCTCCTCAAAGACAGTCAATTGGACGCTGAATGGGCTGAAACTGAGCGGAAATTGACCACAATGTCCGACTTGTTTCGTGTTTAGCCGTTGTAGGTTTAAGCAGCGCAGCACACGTTTTTTCTCTCCAATGGAACAAACGCATCTTTACTCTTCACATCACAATGTGAATTTGCTCACGGCCGCCTTGTTGGCGCACAATATTCGCCACGTTGTGGTGTGTCCCGGCTCTCGAAACGCCCCGATAGTGCACAATTTGGTGGTGAATGGTGAGTTCTTTCTCCATGCGGTCACCGACGAACGTTCGGCGGCCTTTGTGGCTTTGGGGCTGTGTTTGAAGCAACGCGAGGGGGTGGCCCTTTGCGTCACTTCCGGCAGCGCATTGCTCAATACTTTACCGGGTGTGGCGGAGGCTGCGTTTCGTCATCTTCCCCTCCTTGTTATTTCTGCCGACCGACCGGCTGAATTTCATGGCATTTTGGACGGGCAAACTTTGCCGCAAATAGATGCTCTCGAGCCTTATGCCTCCACTTGGCAGGTGGCGGAGAGTTCGCCGTGCGACGATTTGCCGACGCGTGAGGCGCTTGCCGGCGCATTTGTGCAGTTTGTTTCTTCGCCGCGCTGCGTTGTGCATTTGAATTGTCCGATTGCGGAGTCGCTTTTCACGTTTAACACGTGCTATTTGCCTGCTTTTTCTGCCACTGCACCAGTGCCCATTGTTTGCGAGTCGGGTGCTTTGGTCGAAAAATGGAAAAGAGAACTGGTAAAAGCGAAGTTGCCGGCAATGGTGATCGGAGAAATGGACGGTGACGCGATTTATGAAATTGCGAATCGTCTGAGAAGCGAGAATAAAATGCTGGTCTATGCCGAATGCCTGAGTCAATGTCGCGATAATCGCCTGGCAATTTGGGCGGATCAGCATGATGAAGTGGTTCCGGATGTCGTAATTCATCTCGGAGGTTGCTTTGTGAATAAGCAATTCAAGCTTCGTTTGCGAGTCGCATCTCGAACGAAAGTGCTTCGTATTGATGAAAGTAAGGAAGGATGTATTGGTGAAATCGGAAATATGCACTGCCCAGACACTTTTTTCAAGCAACCTGATTGGTTGTGTACTCCGGAAGTACTGAAAACGATTGAATGCTTGACTGTCGGACTTTCAGAAAACACGCAGATACGCGCCATTCACGCTCAACTGCAACCCGCCGCCGCGGTTTCGCTTCCGTGTGAAGCTGTGTTTGTAGGAAATAGTCGGACAATTAGAGTGGTCAACAGTCATTGGCCGGTTGTTGATTTCCCGATTTACGGGAACCGTGGTACCAATGGTATCGAGGGGTCGCTCTCTGTTGCGGCAGGTTACGCTTTGGTTTCTGCAGGAAATGTCTTGTGCATCTTGGGAGATCTATCCTTTTTTTACGATGCCAATGCATTGTGGAACCGACAACTCGACGGACGTTTGCGCATCTTACTGCTCAACAATGGCAGAGGAGATATATTCTATGGGCTCCCCGGATTGAATGCATCTCCGGCACTGCCCGATTATGTGGCCGCCGCACACCAAACTTCAGCACGTGGCATTGCAGAAAGCTATCATTGTATTTATCAGTCGGCTTCGGCCGATACGATGGAGGAGGCCTTGGATCTGTACGCAACACCTTTGTTGCAGCAGGAAGCCGATCGCCCCATCCTCTTCGAAATATTCATCTCGTAATTCTAATAACTCATGCGAAATTGGACTCCAATCCGAGAATTTCAAGAGATTCTCTTCGATAGATTTGAAGGCATTGCACGCATTACAATCAATCGCCCGCGCTATCGCAACGCGTTTACTCCCACCACTGTCATGGAAATTTCGAATGCCTTGGGCATTTGTCGAGAAGATCCTGAAATTCGTGTTGTCGTGCTCACCGGTGCGCATTCGCCGGCCAAGGAGGGCCAGAGCGAAGCGGAACGTTTACGCACTGAGGCCTTTTGTTCCGGTGGCGACATGCATGTGAAAGGGCGTGGAGGTTACGTGGGAGGCGATGGAGTCCCCCGACTCAACGTGCTCGAAGTGCAGAAACAAATTCGTTCCATTCCGAAACCGGTGATTGCAATGGTCAATGGTTTTGCCGTGGGCGGGGGACATGTGCTGCATCTGATGTGCGATTTGACCATCGCCTCGGAGAATGCCCAATTTGGTCAGACCGGACCGAAGGTAGGTTCCTTCGATGCGGGCTTCGGTGCCTCCTATTTGGCGCGCGTTGTGGGACAGAAGAAAGCACGTGAGATTTGGTTTTTGTGCAATCTCTATTCTGCAGCAGAAGCCGAGCGGATGGGATTGGTCAATAAGGTTGTGCCTTTCGAACAACTCGAAGATGAAGTCGTGGCCTGGGCACAGCGCATGATGGAACATTCGCCACTTGCGTTGAGAATGATCAAGGCCGGTCTCAATGCTGAGCTGGATGGACAGGCCGGCATCCAGGAGTTGGCAGGCGATGCCACGATGCTTTACTATTTGCTCGACGAGGCCCAAGAAGGTGGACAAGCTTTTCTTGAAAAACGAAAGCCCGATTGGAGCCGCTTCCCGAAGCTTCCGTAAAATGGCTTAGTTTGAAAATAAAACCGGTTAGCGCTTCGCCCTCAAACGGGCGGAGCGCTCTATTTAAGTGAGTAGATTGATGGATATTCGTGAAAGATATGAAGACTTCCGCGTGACATGGTGTGCGAAAGAGCTTTTGTTCAAATCGCCTGCAGGGACTTCGCGTGGGGTCATGCGCAGTCGTAAGCTTTGGTACGTTGAGGTTTCGTGCAAACTAAAGGGGAAAACTTATTGGGGGATTGGGGAGTGCGCTCCTCTTCCCGGTTTGAGTTGCGACGATTGTACAAATTATGAGACCGTTTTATCGCAGACCTGCATTGCTTGGGAGCGAGATCGAGTGATTCCCCGAGAGCGGCTGATCGATTTCCCCTCGATTTTGATGGGGGTGGAAACCGCAGAGCGGTCGCTACTGGGAAGTCTCTCTGAAAAAGGAGCTTATGCGCTGTGGAATTCTTCGTTTTTCGCCACCGATGATGGTATTCGTATCAACGGATTGGTGTGGATGGGCACTGCGGAGGAGATGGAAAAGCGCATGGAGGAGAAGCTTCGTGCCGGGTTCGGCTGCGTAAAATTGAAAATCGGGGCGATCGATTTTGAACGCGAGCTTTCACTAATCCGAAGTCTCCGCGAACGATATGCACCTGCGCAAGTTGAATTGCGATTGGACGCGAATGGGGCATTCCCCCCGACCCAGGCGCTTGAGCGTTTGCACCGACTTGCTCCTTTCGGTATCCATAGTATTGAGCAGCCGATTCGAGCGGGACAATGGGAAGCAATGAGAGATTTGTGTGAAAAATCGCCGATTCCTATCGCTTTGGATGAAGAATTGATTGGCGTGAATCGGATAAATGAAAAGGAGGCGCTGTTTGATACGATTCGTCCGCAGTTCATCATTCTCAAACCTTCGCTACATGGTGGTTTTAGTGGATGTGCAGAATGGGAACGCTTGGCCGATGCCAGAAATATTGGCCTATGGTATACGTCAGCTTTGGAGAGCAATGTCGGTTTGAACGCAATTGCCCAATGGGCCTCACGTTATTCGTGCGAGCACCCTTCCGGAGCTTCTAATCGTGAGCCTGAAATCACAGTCCGGGATCTGAATTTACCGCAGGGCTTGGGAACAGGGCAATTATTCGTCGAGAATTATACTGCATTGCCTTTGTATGTAGAAGGAGAACGATTGTATTTTCGCTCTAAATTGGAGCGATTTGAGCGAGAAATCAGTCGGTTTCGTGAAACATGGTTTGATGAAAAAACGAGTAAAGTGTCCTTGCAGACCAGTGGAAGCACGGGAGTGCCGCAACGCATCGACGTAGAGAAAGCGGCGATGCGTGCAAGTGCGATGAGGACGCTGCGTGCGCTTCGTCTGAAGGAGGGTGACCGGGCACTACTTTGTTTGCCGGTTGCTTACGTGGCTGGTAAAATGATGCTTGTACGCGCTTGGGAAGGTAAACTCAGCTTAGAAATTGCGCCTCCTTCTCTGCATCCCTTTGCATCGCTCACGGAGGCGCCTGACTTTGTTGCGCTGACGCCGGCACAAGCTGCGGCATCTTATGGAGTAGAAGCTGAGCGTCGTTTAATGGAGAAGACGAGATGTATTCTTTTGGGAGGCGGAAAAGTAGATGCGCAGTTGGAGGCCCAGTTGCAGTCTTGCCGTGGTGAAGTTTGGAGTTCGTACGGTATGACAGAAACATTGTCACATATCGCACTTCGCCGCCTCAATGGCTCAGAACATGAAGAAGGCTACCGGCCGTTAGAGGGAGTCTCTATTAAAGTCAATGAGGAAGGATGTTTGGTGATTGCAGATCAATTGTTGGACATCGAGCAATTGGTTACCCATGATTTGGCCGAAATAGCTGAGGACAGGACCTTTGTTGTACACGGACGCACGGACAATGTGGTCAATTCGGGGGGACTCAAATTGCACTTGGAAGATCTTGAAGAAAAATTGCGCACTTTGCCTTTTCGCTTTGCAATGACGAGCCTGACCGATGCAATTTTGGGCGAGGCGCTGGTGTTGTTGGTCGAAGCTTCTCCCTGCGCGCGCGAATGGTGCAAAGACAAAGGAGAGGATCTTTTACTAAATGTAGAAGTCCTTGCTTCTGCTCCCCTTTTCTCTCTTTTGCGCACCCACCTTCCCCCACACTGTGTTCCGAAGAGAGCATTTTTGGTCGAAAGCATTCCGACAACTGAAACAGGCAAGCCCGCGAGAGCGCGCATTCGTGACTTGGTGATGCGCTTGTCTTCGGATTGCAGAAGAGAATAAGTAAGGCGAAGCTCCACTTAGCCAGTTGATATGAATAAAAAGGGGCGGCATCGGTTGAATACAGTATTGTGTTCAATCGATGCCGCCGCGTTGATTTATTTCTTCAACCGCTCACAGTGACAAGATGGTATTCGTGTGTGGTTATTACGTTGTTCGGATTTGAAGATCGGGGAAATGTTTTCGCAAAAGCCGATGATCGATGGTTCGCGGTCGCTCGAAATAACGATGCTCGTAGCGGGTATAGATTTCGTTCTCGGTCAACGGGCAGCCGGCATCTGCCAATATGCGAGCGATACGGCAATAGTCGAATTGCAATTGTTCGGCGATGAGTCGTACTCCTTGTGGGCTGTGTTCTATCCAGGGATGATGTTTCAGTAAAGCATTGAGACGTTGTTCTTCGTCTGTCTGCTTTTTGTCTTCACCCTCGTCGCACGGTGAGGCGAAGCGAGGCAGAAGTTCAGCCGACACCTTCGTGATGGGTACAAATGAAGGGGCTTGCTGGAGATAAGTCAGGGTTGCTCTGAGAAGTCTTCGGGTCGTTATGATTTCTCCGATGGGGACAATCAGGTCTGCTGCCCAGGTGAATTCTGTTGTGCTGCGCTCCATGACTGTTAGATCCAGGAAGTGGAGGAAACGCTCGGGGAGCATGGCGGTAAGAGTGGTGAGGGGGGCAACGGGCATGAGGAGAAGACGATCGCGCAGCGCCTCAATCCTCGGTGGAAAATCGGGGTCGAGTGTGAGATGTGACAGCGCTTCTCCGGCAAGCAGTGGGCGGAGAAACTCATATTCTATGGTGTGAGTGACGACAGAGGGAGAGCGGAGTCCGAGCACGTTGGCGATGACCTCTGGAGTTAGCCCCTCTAAGTAGAAACGACGAAGTATTTCTGCTAAATCAGGAAGACGAGTTTGGAGTAGATGAATGATTTCGGTAAAAACACACTCTATTTCGATGACTTCTGCGAACCAGTCGCTGTCGGAGGGTGTGGAGGGGGAAACATCTGGGGGGGGCGTCGAAGTAGGATCGGTGTTCGGCAGACTTTCCCCAGTAAACCATTGTTCTTCTGTGTTTTCGAAGGGATGTAGTCGGTTGAAGTCGCGAGGTAAACTGAGTGGTGCACTTTCGTTGATCCACTTCATCACTGTCTTTTCGGGATCGGCATGGACCTCTTCTCGCATTTCGTCGAAAAGAGTGAGGAACACATTGCCGACGCCGGGCCATTCGGAAACTTCTCCACGGTGTAATTTGAGTAACTGTCCAATTGACTTGATGTTACGATGGGCCAATTTGCGGATGACCAGACGACGTTCCGGGTTAGTCCCCAAGAAAGCAAGGTCGATCTGGTCCAGTGCATTCAACACGCGCTGTGTGTGCTGCTGGTCCCGCAGGATTTCAAAAGAAGTGAGGTCCGAAAAGAGAGTTGCTTCCATCGCCCGACGTATTTAAGCGCATTTTCTTGGCGCAGAATGAAGTTTAGAGCAAATATAACGAAAATCTTGCGTTTTGGAAAGAGCAATAAAGAGAAAAAGGGGGAGATGTGATTTGATTTTGCCATGCAATCGTCTTTTCTTCTCGCTCCAATATGTGGTTATTGGCTATTGGGATGATTCGGCAACAAAAAAATCGCCACACTTTGAGCAAAGTGTGGCGATTAAATTGTTTGGGTGGGACGATTACTTGCCCAATCCGCCATTGTGGTGGGGAACGTTGGGACCTACTTCGTCCTTTTCGCAAGAAGCGATCGATACAGTCGTTCCGAGGAGGACGGCTGCAAGCAGGAAGAGTTTCAAGTACTTGTTCATGACATTGTTTGTTTTAGAGGTGAATATTCAGATCTTCTTATGTTGTTCTGCCGTTGTCATGACAGCGACAGTTCAGTTTATCTTGTTGTCGAGGAAGCGTTGTAAGTAATGTTCTAGATAGGCTGCTTGCCAATAGTGAGTGGTGAAGCTCTTGTCCGGAATTTCCTTGTAGATCACTCCCATGTGTTCGAAGGCGTAGCGGTAGTAATTGAGCATGCTGTACTCCCATGAGAAATAGTGGGGGATGCGCAGCCTAATGAATTGACCTTGCCATTTGCTTTGCCGCTTGGGTCCTAAAGGGATGGCGAAATTGAATCCGGCATTCCGTTCGCCTTCTGTATATATGGCGTAGGCTC